>ULMS01028857.1_pt1 | contig 11634 bp, 8 predicted proteins | sample 1951721 | NCBI WGS metagenome assembly ULMS01 (sample SAMEA4835557, study PRJEB28245) | human gut metagenome | biome: gut microbiome; material: fecal sample | place: Denmark | collected 2008 | reverse complement strand
AGCAGATACAGAAACGCAATCAGGAAAACGACAGCCACGCCAGTACCGAAGCTGAACGCTTCACCACCGACAAGCACTCTGCCGAACTGGTAGACCATCAGGCAGATGCTGTAAGCATACAGGTTTTGGAAGAGGATAGTTGCCCAGGTCCACTTCTTGCTGTTCATCTCCTGGCTCATAGTGGAAATCGCTGCCAGGCAGGGAGAATCCAGCAGATTGAACACCAGGAAGGAGAACGCTGCAACAGTACTCGGGAAGAACGCCATAACAGCAGTCCACAAATCAGGCTCATCCTCGGCAGCCTCAGCCAGACCAGAAAGAATAGCCATCGTGCTGACGATAGACTCCTTAGCCACAAAGCCGGAGAAGGCAGCAGCCACAGCCTGCCAGCTGTCAAAGCCCAGAGGAGCGAATATAGGAGCAAGACCGTTACCGATGTAAGCAACAAAGCTCTTTTCAGTATCAACCATAGCAACAGAGCCTTCATCAATACCAAAGCTTGCCAGGAACCACATAACAACGCAGCACAGGAAAATAATAGTACCGGCTTTTTTCAGGAAGCCAGCAACACGCTCCCAGGTATGCAGCAACACGTTCTTAGCAGCAGGCAGATGGTACGGCGGCAGCTCCATAACGAACGGAGCAGGATCACCGGCAAACAGCTCAGTCTTTTTCAGAATGATGCAGGCAGTAATAACAGCAAAGAAGCCTACGAAGTACATAATCGGTGCCATGTACCAGTCACCGCCCATAATAGCGCCGGAAAGCAAAGCAATAACAGGCAGCTTAGCACCACAGGGAACAAAAGTTGTAGTCATGATAGTCAGACGGCGGTCGGTTTCGTTTTCAATAGTACGGGAAGCCATAATACCCGGTACGCCGCAACCTGCGGAAATCAGCAGAGGAATGAAGCTCTTGCCGCTCATCCCGAACTGACGGAAGAAACGGTCCATAATGAAGGCTACACGCGCCATATAACCGCAGTCCTCCAAAAAGCTCAACAGCAGGAAAACAATCGCCATCTGCGGAGCAAAGCCAATCGGTGCGCCAATGCCGCCGATAATACCGTCAACAACAAGAGATACCAGCCAATCCTCACATTCGGCAGCCTCCATGTGCTCCTGCACCCAAGGCTGAATCCATTCGCCGAACAGTGTATCATTAGTAAAGTCGGTTACAACCGTACCGATAGTTTCTACAGCGATATAGTAAACCAGGAACATGATAATCGCGAAAATCGGCAAAGCCAGGAAACGATTCGTTACAATGCTGTCGATTTTATCGGAAATCGTCAGACCGGTATGGCCTTTGACAACAGCATTGCTCATCAGCTCGCCAATGTAGTTATAACGCTCGTTGGTAATAATGCTTTCGGCATCATCATCAAGTGCTTCCTCGCAGGCTGCAACGATTTCTTCAATCTTAGCCTGCTCTCCTTCGCTCAGGCCCAAAGCTTCAGCAATCTTCTTATCACGCTCAAACAGCTTGACCAGCAGCCAACGCTCGCTAATACCGTGAACCTTGTTGCCGGCTTCGCGGGCAATCGCAGTCAGAGCATCCTCAACCTCGCTGCAGAAGCGCATATATTTCGGTGCAGCACCGCCGACAGCTTTAATTGCTTTTTCGGCAGCCTCACCGGTACCTTCACCCTGCAGTGCGGAGGTTTCCACGATCTCGCAGCCAAGCTCGGCAGCCAGCTTAGCGGTATCAATCTTATCGCCGTTCTTGCGGACGATATCAATCATGTTCAAAGCAATAGTTACAGGATAACCCATCTCCATAACCTGGGTAGTCAGGTACAGGTTACGTTCGATGTTAGAGCCGTCAACCAGATTCAGCACACCATCAACATCATTTTGCAGCAAATAGTTACGAGAAACAACCTCCTCCAAAGTGTACGGGGACAAGGAGTAAATACCGGGCAGGTCGGTAATAATTACATCATCATGACCTTTAAGGCCGCCTTCTTTTTTCTCTACAGTTACGCCGGGCCAGTTACCAACATATTGGTTGGAACCTGTCAAATCATTAAACATTGTTGTTTTGCCGCAGTTAGGGTTACCAATCAGGGCAATCTTTATCTGTTTCATCTTTTCCCTCCAAATTATTCTACAACGATGTGTTCAGCCTCGCCATTACGCAAAGTCAGCTCATAGCCACGTACTGTTACCTCCACCGGATCACCCAGCGGTGCAACCTTACGTACGAATACGCTCACACCTTTAGTCACGCCCATATCCATAATACGTCTTTTTACCGCACCCTCGCCAACGAGCTTAGCAACGGTAACTGTTTCACCAACAGGAACTTCTTTTAATGTTTTCATAACACCCTCCACTTGCATCAGATAAATATTTTGGCTGCCATCTGCTTGCTCAGGGCAATGCGGGCATCCTTCACATTGACAATAAGATTACCGTCAATTTCAGAAATAACAGTTACATCTGAGCCTTCTACAAAGCCCAGGTTAGCCAGAAAGCGTTTGATTTCATCCTTGCCGTGAACAGCGCTAATCTTGTTAGTCTCGCCACGACGGGCCATTAATAAAGGCATCATAATTCCCTCCAAAAAAATTGTTAGCAGATACTAACTTGACACAATTTCAATAGTAGTTAGGCAATACTAACTACTATTGAAAGTTTACGTCAGCTATAAATTTTTGTCAAGCATTTTTTGTAAAATTCTACGCTAATTTACAAAATTGGTTAGCTTACGCTGTCATGTTTACAAAAAAAACATCGGCTGACTTTATAGTCAGCCGATGTAAACCAAATCAGCATATTAGCTATAGCTTTTTATTATATCTTTTTGTAGAGAATACGGATAGAATTCAGCACGCACAGCAGCGATACACCGGTATCCGCAAAGACTGCCGCCCACATAGAAGCATAGCCCATAAGGCCTGCAATCATAATGATAACCTTAACAGTCAGAGCGAAAATTACGTTCTGCCAGGCAATCGCGCCTGTTGCACGCGCGATAGCAATCGCTTGCGGAATAGCCTTCACTTCGGAATTCATGAAGACAACGTCGGCAGCCTCAATCGCTGCATCTGCACCGCTGCCCATAGCAGCTCCGGCATCCGCACCGGCTAATACAGGCGCATCGTTAATGCCGTCACCAACGAACATAACCGGGCCGTACTTGTTGCGCAGCATATTAAGCTCGCTAAGCTTATCCTGCGGCAGCAGCTGAGCGCGTACCTCGTCAATACCTGCTTCCTTAGCCACAGCCTGCGCTTCCTTCTGCGCATCGCCGGTGAGCATAGCAGTTACCAGGCCTTGTGCCTTCAGCGAAGCAATTGCTTCCTTGGCATCTTCCTTCAGAGTATCGTTAATCAGCAGCTGGCCCATGTATAAGCCATTGTCGGCCACAAGCACCTCACTGCCGCTTTCGGTAGGAGTATAGCCGCCGTATTCAACGTTAAAGCGTTGCAGCAGCTTGGTATTGCCGCACAGAACCTTGCGTGCGCCAAAGTACGCAACCAGGCCTTCACCGGCAATTTCTTCAAATTTATCGGGGCGTACAAGCTCAAGCTTTTCAGCCTTAGCAGCCTCTACAATGCTTACGGCAATCGGGTGGGTAGAAACAAGCTCTGCACTTGCACACAAGCGCAGTAGCTCGTCAGATTTCATGCCTTCGGCAGCATTAACCTTCTGCAGCACGAAGTTACCCTTGGTAACGGTACCGGTTTTATCCATAACTACGGCAGCAATGTTTTTCAAAGCCTCCATAGCAACGCCGCCCTTAAAGAGAATGCCGTACTTGGAGCCGGCGCCGATGCCGGAGAAGAAAGCCAGCGGCACGCTCAGCACCAGTGCGCAGGGGCAGCTGATAACAAGGAAGGTCAGCGCGGTGTAAATCCATTTATTCCAGTCGCCAGTAATCAGGGACGGAATCACAGCAGTCAGTACTGCGGCAGCAACAACAAACGGAGTATAGATACGTGCGAAGCGGGTAATGAAGCGGTCGATAGTCGGCTTGCTGGCAGCAGCGTTCTCTACGCTGTCCAGAATGCGGGTTACCATGGACTCTTCCAGAACCTTTTCTACACGGATTTTCAGCATACCGGAGGTGTTCACGCAACCGGAAACAACCTCATCGCCATATTTGCGTTTTACAGGCACAGGCTCGCCGGTTACAGGAGAGGTATCTACCAGACTTTCGCCGTCGATAACAACGCCATCCAGAGGAATACGGTCGCCTACGCGCACCAGCAGGATATCGCCTACGTGTGCGTCAGCGGCAGGAATAACCTTCACATCTTCGCCTACCAGCAGGTTGACAACCTCAGGACGCAGGTCAACAGCGTCCATAATCTGGCCACGGCTCTTTTCCACCGCACGCTGCTCAAAGTATTCGCCCACACGATAGAAGAACATAACGCCTACAGCCTCTTCCCAAGCCTGAATAGCAAACGCACCCAATGTTGCAACGGTCATGAGGAAGTTTTCGTCAAATACATTACCCTTCGCAATATTCTTCAAAGCAGTCAGCACAATGCGTCCGCCAAGCAGAATATAGGCAAAAATCAGGAAGTACATATGATATGCTTCCGGCACCAAGCCCAGCCATTCGGTGATGATGAATACTGCACCGCCAAGTACAATTTCGATAATCGTCTGCTTTTCGCTCAGCTCGGAGAAGATACCGCCGGATTTTTTGCGTTCCTCCAGCTCAGGAGCCAGAGAAGGCTTGCTTTCAGCCTCCAGCAGTACAACGCCCTCTTCTACCTTATCGGTTACAGCCTGCATTTTCTCCAGCAGACCATTGTAATTCTTAGCACTTACGCGCAGCTTTTTCGTAGTAAAGGTCAGGGTAGCTTCATCAATCTCAGGCATAGCGTTCAGCGCACGTTCAATCTTGGCACCGCAGTTAGCGCAGTCCAGATTCTGCACCAGATAAACTCTGCTCTTGCCGCCTAATTGCGGACGGCGGTCACGCGGTACTACCACAACGTCGGACTCAATAGATGTGCAGATTTTTTGAATTTCCGGCAGCAAAGCCTCATGGTCAGCAGCGCTGAGGCGCAGCTGCTTGGTAGCAAAGCTTACGTTGGCATAGGTTACACCCGGCAGCTCTTTGATTTTGTATTCCATTTTGGCAGCGCAGTTAGCACAGCCAAGGTTTTGCAGAATATATACGCGCTTAATTTTATCGGCATCCGGCATACGGCAGGTGCAATTAGCCAGGCTTTCGCCGCATACATCGCAGTACTCCTCATGCGGATGGCAGATTTCGCAATTACAGTCAGCAGGATGACCGGGAACGTGATGTCCGTGTGCATGAGCATGTTTATGCTCGTGGCCGTGGTCGTGTCCGCAGCCACACTCGTCACCGTGTGCGTGAGCATGTTCATGCTCGTGGCCGTGGTCGTGTCCGCAGCCACATTCGTCACCGTGCGCATGAGTATGTTCGTGCTCATAGTCGTGGTCATGTCCGCAGCCGCATTCGTCGCCGTGCGCATGTGCGTGAGCGTGTTCTTCATCTTCATGCTTATGATCATTACCACAGCAGCAATCATCGCCATGCTCATGGGAATGCTCTTCATGGTCATGGTCATGATCGTGGTCGTGTCCGCAACCACAAGCATCGCCATGAGTATGCTTAGGCACATGTCCCATAGTTTTGTGATTATGATCCTTGCCGCAGTGACCGCAGGTGCAGCCTTCCGGATGCTTGCTGTAATCTTCTACGCTATTAATATGACCGTCGATGTGTCTGAAAGCTCGTACATCACCGGCACCATTACGGATATCCTCTAAATCTTGCTTCATTATATCTACCACCTTTCTTTTCAGGTTATCACACTATTCATATGAGTATTCATTCATATATTGTGTAAAAAATAATAGGAAAGGTGACAGCACCTTTCAGTAAATTCTTTGATACCTATATTATAACATAAATAACGTATGAGTCAATACTCACTCGTAAAATTAGTGATAAAAATTCCTAAGAAAAAAATGGGTACAGCACATTCGCCGTACCCACTATAAAAAATGATGGAGAAAATTACTTTTAAAGAAGCCCTATGCTTACGCATATCGCTTCAGGACTGCCTTAGTCAAATAAGTGACAAGCAACCCAATGGCCATGCTCAACCTCTTTCAGCTCAGGCTTAACCTGTACGCAATGCTCGGTGCAGTGCTCGCAACGGCTGGCAAAGGGACATCCCGGTGGCAGGTCCAACGGACTCGGGATTTCGCCTTCCAAAGGCTCAATCTTTTCGCCCGGCTTGAAGTCTACCTTAAATACAGCACCCATAAGCGCCTTGGTGTACGGATGCTTGCAGTGTTCTGCAATGCGGCCGTGCTCCAGCCATTCTACTACATTACCCAAGTACATTACCGCAACCTGATGGCACATCAGGTCTACCAGACCGAGGTCATGGGCAATGAACAGATAGGTAATATTTTTTTCTTTTTGAATGCGGCACAGCAGCTCGCAGATTTTTTCCTGTACAGAAACGTCCAGCGCGCTGGTTGCCTCGTCGCACACGATAATCTTCGGTTCAAGTGCCAGAGCGCGGGCAATGCCCAGACGCTGACGCTGACCGCCGGACATACTGTGCGGATAGCGGTCCTTGAATTCAGCAGGCAGCTCAACCATTTCCAGCAGCTCTGCTGCTTTGGCGTCTACCTCGCTGTTTTTTATCAGGCCGAAGTTTTTCAAAGGCTCGGTGAGGATATCCTTAACAAGCATCTTCGGATTGAAGGCAGCAGTAGGATCCTGGAACACCATTTGGATGTTCTTTCTGTCCTGACGCAGCTGTTCACCGCTAGATTTCATCAAATCGTGGCCTTCGAAAATAGCTTCACCGCTGGTAGCAGGGTGAATACGCAGCAGAGTACGCACCAGTGTACTCTTACCGCAGCCGGATTCACCGATGATGCCCAGGGTACGGCCTTCGTATGCACGCAGGTTGATGTCATTGCAGGCAGTCAGAAACTTGCCGCCGTCAACTGCGAATTTTTTGGTAAGGTGGTTAATCTCCAGTACCAGTTTAGTACGTTCATAGGCCGGTCTTTCATTATTGCTCATAATATGTCTTACCTCCTATGACCGGAACTGCCCTCAGCAGCTGTTTTGTATAATCATCCTGCGGATTAGCAATAACGTCCTCACGCTTGCCATATTCCACAACATGACCGCCCTTCATAACCATCAGCTTGTTGGATACGTAGGAAGCAACGCCCAGGTTATGCGTAACCATAATAACGGCCACGCCGTATTCGTCACGAATATCAACAATCTGACGGATAATCTGTGCCTGAGTAGTTACGTCCAAAGCACTGGTAGGTTCATCGGCCAGGAGGATTTTCGGGCTGAAAATCATAGCCATAGCAATACCTACACGCTGACGCATACCACCTGACAGCTCAAACGGATAGCTGTTCATGATATTTTCCGGGTTCGGCAGGCGCACGTTAGTCAGCATATCGCAGCACATCTTGTAAGCCTGGTCCTTGGACTTATCCGGCTGATGCGCCTGAACATAGTCAATGAACTGTTGGCCGATGCGGCGGATAGGATTAATCATGTTGCCACTGTCCTGGAAAATCATGGACATCTCACTGCCATACATTTTGCGCCACTCTTCAGGAGTATTTTGCAATACATCCTTGCCGTCAAAGATGATGCTGCCGCGGCTAACACGGCCGGCACCGGGCAGGCAGCCCATAATAGCGCGGATAACGGTGGTTTTGCCACTGCCGGACTCGCCAACGATGGACATAATCTCGCCCTTATCCAATTCTAAGCTGGCACCGGTTACGGTGAGCTTGTCACCGTAGCTGATGTCTAAATCTTTTACTTCAAGAAGCATTGAACAATTACCTCTTTATTAATTATTGTTTCGGGCAAACGTCTTTGGTCAGCCAATAGTAGTCAGCCGGGAAGATATTAGCGTTAGCCAAGCCTGCTTTAGATACCATGTTGGTCTTAGGATAGCCAAAGAACAGAGCAGCGCCGTCATCCAGCAGGATTTGCTGCATTTGAATCATATATTCACGACGTTTAGCCGGATCGAATTCTACAGACAGCTTATCAGACAGTGCGTCGTATTGCGGATTGCTGTAGCCGGTGGAGTTTTGCGGCTGGCTGCCGTTGATATTGGTCTTCCAGTACCAGTTCAGGTAAACTTCCGGGTCACCGGTGTTAGCAGTCAGGATGTTGGAAATAATCAAGTCAAATTCACCATTGCGGCGCATCGGGTCAAGTACGTTATAGTCAACGTTCTTCATGTTAACCTTAATACCGATTTTCTTAGCATCAGCTTGGGTAGCTTCTGCATACAGAGGCAGCTCGGCACGGCCGCTGTAGAATACGAAGTCGATTTCCAGGTTCTTGCCGTTTTTATCAACATAGCCGTCGCCGTTGGTATCTTTCCAACCTGCTTCAGCCAGCAGCTTCTTAGCATTTTCCGGATTGTAAGCATTCGGATCCTTCAGTTGGTCAAAGCCATAGTCCAAGGAAGGCGGAACAGGTGCTTTGCCGGGGATAAAGGTATCTTTCAGCAGAACCTTGTTGTAGGTTTCGCGGTCCAGGCACTGAATCAGAGCAGCACGAACCTTAGGATCATGCAACGGTTTGCCTTCGTTCATATTGATTTGAGCCAATACGGTACGCAGAGAAGCAATTTCGGAAATGTTATATTTAGCTTTATCTTTGAAGAGCTGCAGGTCACCGGAAGCGATGTTGATAGCGAAGTCGATTTCACCTTTTTGCAGTGCCATAGCACGGGTGTTAGGATCGTCGATAGTCGAGATTTCAGCATTTTTGAACGGAACCTTGCCATTCCAGTATTTTTCGTTAGCAACCATTACTGCTTTAGCCTTGCTGTAGGATTTTACAGCATAAGGACCGGTGCAGATAGGACCTTCTTTTTTGATATCACGGTTGGTTACTTTAGTATCAATCATGATGAACAGAGGGTCAGCCAGCATGCCCGGCAGAGTCGGTACAGGTTTTTTGGTTTTGATGATCAGGTTTTGGCCATCAGCTTTGATTTCAGCATATTGGAAGATGGACTGAGCACGGGTGTTCAATTTAAAGGTTCTTTCAATGGACTCTTTTGCAATTTCAGCAGTCAGCTTATCGCCATTGGAGAAGCAAACCTTATCGTTAATGTGGAAGGTCCAGGTCAGTTTATCGTCGGAAATAGACCATTTATCAGCCAGCCACGGAGTAGCGTTCATTTTCTCGTCGAATTTAACCAGGCATTCGCCCAGGCCGTAACGCATTACAACCCAGCTAAAGAAGTTATCGGCAGGATCCAAGTTATCAGCAAAGTTGGTTACACCGAATTTTACTACTTCGTTGGATACAGCTGCTTTTTTATCGCCACCGCCGCAGCCTGCTGCTGCAAATGCCATTAAGCCGATCATAGCCGCTGCTGCGGTAAATTTTAAGGATTTTTTCATTGTACATCTCTCCATTTCTTATACTCAAGTTAAACAAAAAACGTAAAACATATCTGAAAATCAAAGCTTCACCAAGTAAGCCTTAATCTTCAACATCACCACGCGGGTCAAGCACATCACGCAGATTATCGCCCCACAGGTTGAAAACTACTACGGTAACAAAAATTGCCAGACCGGGGAAGAACATCAGCCAGGGTGCAGTCTGCAGCTGCTGACGGCCTTCGTTCAGCATCAGGCCCCATTCAGGAGCAGGCGGCTGGCTGCCAAAGCCCAGGAAGGACAGACCTGCAAGCTCCATCATCAGAGCACCGATATCTGCTGCTGCGGTAATAACCATCATCGGCAGAATATTAGGCATGATGTGCACCCAAAGGATATGGCCGGGAGTACCACCATTAACGATGGCTGCTTCTACGAAGTCACGACGTTTTACCTTTAAAACCATACTGCGGGATAAACGCGCGTATTTGGTCCAGCTGACAATCGTCAGCGCAAACACTGCATTAACCAGGCTGCCGCCCATAATACCGGCGATTGCAATTGCCAGAATCATACCGGGGAAGGAAATCATCATATCGGAGATACGCATGATAACCATATCAACCTTACCGCCGAAGTAACCGGAAACAACGCCCATCGTAGTACCTACAACAAATACGCTGGCTACGAGAACCAATACGCCGGTCAGAGAAGCTCGTGCGCCGTACAGCACACGGCTGAAGCAGTCACGACCTAACTTATCTGTACCAAAAAGATGTTGTGCACCGGGTTCCAAAAAGGCATCTTTCATAGCAGCATGAGTCGGGTCATAGGGAGCAATTACCGGAGCTGCGATTGCTATCAGCAACAGACACAGCACCAGAACAGAGGTTACGGCAAAAGCACGGTTGGTTTTAAAACCATTGATAATTGTTTCCATCTGCTCTTACCTTACCTTTCTCAGACGCGGATCAAGATAATTGTAAGAGATATCAACAATGAGGTTGATAACCATATACATCAACGCAATCCACACAACAACACCTTGTACAAGCTGGAAGTCACGGTAGGTGATAGCTTCAATCGCCATACGGCCAAGACCGGGCCATTGGAAAACCATCTCGATAACCGCAGCACCACCCAGAAGGTTACCTAAAGACAAACCAAGCAAAGTAATCAGCGGCAGCATAGCATTCGGCAGAACCTCTTTCCAGAGGATATGGCTTTCGCTCATACCGCGGGCACGTGCACCGACAACATAGTCCTGATGCAGCTCCTCCAGAATTGCTGTACGTACCTGACGTGTATACTTGGAGGCCATAGCGATAGCCAGTGTCAGGGACGGCAGAATCAAGGTATCAATACCAATCTCACCACCAACGATGGGCAGCAGGTCAAGCTTCAGACCAAAAAACCACAGCAGCATCAAGCCTACCCAGAAGCCGGGCATGGATACGCCCATAAAAGTGAAGCCACGCACGATATTGTCAACCATGCTGCCACGCTTTACGGCAGAGTAGATGCCGGCAGGAATTGCCACCACCATCATCATAATCAGAGAAGCCAAGGAAAGTACGATAGTACCGGGAAGGCCCTCCATCAGCGCTTCTACTACAGGCTTTTTAACCATATAAGAGAAGCCAAGATTGCCCTGTAAAGCTCTTCCTAACCAGTCAAGGTATTGGAAGAAGAAGGGCTTGTCCAAACCTAATTCTGCACGCAGTGCATCAATTTCAGCCTGGCTTACAATAATATCCTCGTTACCTGCAATCATTTGGCGAACAACGTCACCAGGGGCCAGCATTACCAAAGCAAAGGTAATAAAGCTGATACCCAAGAGGACAAGGATGATCTGTCCCAAACGGGACAGAAGCTGCTTTTTCGTCAAAGCACATCATCTCCATCAAAAAAATTTACCCTTCCTGCAAAATGAGCGCAGAAAGGGTACATACTTACAATGTGCACAATTGTAATTACATATATTTCCGTCGCTAGCAGGAATATATCAACTGAGGAAATCAACCTGACTTAGCCTTTCGGCCTCACAGTGGCTTGACCGCTACGGATTTGCACCGTATTCCGATTATTACCTGCATAGGCAGGCACCTCAGAAGAGTATAAATTTGAAAAAGGTCTTTATATCGGCAAAAAAGAATAAGCTAATACTTATGAATTTATAATAGCATTAATTTTTCTAAATTGCAATAAGAAGTTGCACACTTTTTGAAAA
>ULMS01011756.1_pt1 | contig 11749 bp, 11 predicted proteins | sample 1951721 | NCBI WGS metagenome assembly ULMS01 (sample SAMEA4835557, study PRJEB28245) | human gut metagenome | biome: gut microbiome; material: fecal sample | place: Denmark | collected 2008 | reverse complement strand
CAGCCTCTTCCTCCACATCCTTGTTTCCCCACTGTCGCCACGGCGCGGGCGTTTCGCGGGGAGTAAAGTCCGAACCGTCGGGAAAAAGTTCCATGAACAGGCCGGCCAGAGAGCCGAGATGCTCATGGTTGAGCATGGTTTCCGGAGCGGAGGCCAGTGTGCGGATCGCGTCGCATATGTTTTCATGCGCAGTTTCATCGCTTCTGCCGCCGTCCGCGCCGCATGCCTGAAAGGTGTTTGCAAGCTTCAGGGCCAGGGGCATCAGCCTGGGATCGTCGGGCAGGCCCAGCCTGTTCAGTTCTTTTGCAGAAATCATATGTTTCATTCCTTCCTGCGGGATGCTGATGTATCAGGAATTTCAGCGGGTATCGGACAAAATCAGCGCAGCGTGACAAGTGTTTTCCGGCCATTCACTGGATGGAGTTCCGGTTTGAGGCTCGTGAACAGCGAGGCGACATCCAGACAGGCGCGGCAGTGCGGTGTCAGGGTTTCCGTGACAAAGCTCCCGCCCCCGGCAAGCGCCAGAGGCACAACGAGCTGATCAGCAAGATGTTTTTCCACCGGGGCGTTGCTGTTCCGGAACCTGAGAGCGCGGCAGGCCGCATGGCCTGCGACCGTTTCAGCGGAACGTCCGCGCAGGCCTGTTTCTCCGAATACCGTGACGCCATGCCTGTGCCGCAGTTTAACCAGTACGGCATTGCCCGCGCCTTCCGGCCGGGGACCTCCGTTCCTGCCGTTTATCACGCATATGGAAGAATCGGAAAGACCGAGCGCGGCGAATTCGGGAGAGAGAAGCGCGGCGCATTCCCTTTTTGCAATCTCGTCCGGCAGGTGATGGGCATAAACAAGCGCTTCCGTTTCCAGTGTCGGACCCGGTTCATTTTTCGCGGCTTCCGCAAAGTCAGTTCCGAACACGAGCGCTTTCGCGGGAGTCACGTTTACCGTGACGCTGCCGCCCCCGATCTGCATGTAGCCGGGACGGGACATGGTTGCGGCGAGGCGCGGTCCCATGCGTTCCAGCCAGGGCAGAAGTGTCCCGGCCATGAATTCAAACGGCGGAGCGCAGGGCACATGGGTTCCCCCTGTCACCGTGATGCGTGAGGGGGTGTCTGCCGTCAGAAGCGGCGGCAGAACGGCCTGAAGCAGCAGGGTGGCACTGCCGCCTCCGCCTACGGCAAAATGGTATTCCCCGGCGCGGAGCGGGCCGGGCGCGAAACGCAGTTCACGGGAGGCCATTTCGTCTCCTGCGACTTCCGCCCCGCACAATTCACCCGCCGCTCTGACGCAGGCCAGGTGCTGACGCTTCAGCCCCGGCGATGGGCGGCCCGCCCGGATATTCTTCATGCGGAAGGGACGGCCCAGACTCATGGACAGCGCCAGCGCAGCGCGCAGAATTTGGCCTCCACCCTCTCCCATGCTGCCGTCCACCAGAATTTCGTCCTTCATTAAAAGTTCCTCTATGGCTTGAAACTTCCCCCTTCAGGGGAAAAGAGCTTCTGACAACACGGTGAGGCCGATGAAGTCCTTCTTGCAAGCCCTCCCTTGAGGGGAGGCCATCCGCGTTGCATCTGTCCGTCGTGCTGCGGAGTCGGCCGGTGTCTGTGGATTGATACATCATGCTGTCCCTTTCCGCTGCTCTGAAGTGACGGGGATGCATCCTTCCCTCCGCGCCCCGTGAGCCGGCTCATGATATATGCCCACGGGGCGCCGCGCGATGCGGATGGGGAGATTGACAGTGCTCCATCCGCATCACGCTCTTTTTAGCATGAACTGTGCCAACATACAGATAAGATGCAACATATTGAGATAAAAATATTTTTTTATGGCGCTTGCCCGAGATTGTCAGAAGATGCTAGAAATTTTTCTATAATACTAGATAAAAAGAGAGGAATTATGCCGCACTCCACTGTTGTCATCGGTATGCTGGGCTCCACTCTTGACCGGGGGGTATCGGCCCGGCGCTGGGAACGCTGGCGGCCCACGGTGGCTCTCGGACAGCAGGAGGATCTGCGCATCGACCGTATGGAACTTCTGTACAGCAGAGAACATCAGGGTATCGCCGATACGGTGATCGCTGATCTGGAGCTTGTGTCGCCGGAAACGAAAGTAAGAAGGCATGTGTTCGAGATGAAAGATCCGTGGGATTTTGAAGAGGTGTACGCGGCCTTTTACGACTTTGCCCGCTCCTATCCCTTCGATCCCGAGCATGAAGATTATCTGGTTCATATCACTACCGGCACGCATGTCATGCAGATTTGCCTTTTCCTGCTCATTGAGTCGCGTCACATTCCGGCGCGCATTCTCCAGACGAACCCTGCCGGCAGACGACAGGAAAACCCGGTGGGAACCTTTGGGATTATCGACCTGGATCTTTCCCGCTATGATCGGCTGGCCGAGCGTTTCCGCACTCAGGCGGAGGGAGACGCCGACTTTCTCAAATCCGGCATAGCCACACGCAACACGGCATTCAACACCATGATCAGCCGCATAGAGAAGGTGGGGGCGGAATCGGCGGAGCCTATCCTGCTTATGGGACCTACCGGCGCGGGGAAATCGCGCCTGGCCCGTCTGGTCTATGAACTGCGCCGCCGTCGCCGCCTGGTGCAGGGAGACTTTGTGCAGGTAAACTGCGCCACCTTGCGCGGCGATGCCGCCATGTCCACGCTCTTCGGGCACAGAAAAGGCGCGTTTACCGGAGCGGCGGCGGAACGTACCGGTCTGCTGAGACAGGCTGACGGCGGGGTGCTTTTTCTGGATGAGGTCGGAGAGCTGGGCGCGGACGAACAGGCCATGCTGCTGCGCGCCGTGGAAGAAAAGCGTTTCTACCCGCTGGGGGCGGATACGGAAATATGCAGTGACTTTCAGCTCATTTGCGGAACCAACCGACCGCTGGAGGAGCTGGCCGCGCGCGGGAAATTCCGGGAGGACCTGCTGGCACGCATCAACCTCTGGACCTTTCGCCTGCCCGGTCTGGCCGAACGCCCTGAAGACATAGAGCCGAATCTGGAATACGAACTGGAACGGGTAACGGAGAAAACAGGCCGTCAGGCGCGTTTCAACCGTGAGGCGCGGGAATTGTTCCTGTCGCTTGCCGTGCGCCGTGACGCCGCATGGCGCGGAAACTTCCGGGACCTCTCCGCTGCCGTTACGCGCATGAGCGTTCTGGCCGGGGGCGGCCGTATCACCACGGACATTGTGCGCGAGGAGTGGGAGCGCATGACGGAAAGCTGGCGCAGGCTGGGCGGTGCGGAACATGAGGGCGAAGAGGCGCTGCTTTCCTCCGTGCTTGGTCCGGATGCGCGGAAACTGGATCTGTTTGACGCCGCGCAGCTTGCCTGTGTCGTTCGCGTCTGCCGCCGCGCGCACAATCTCTCTGAGGCGGGGCGGCTGCTTTTCGCCCATTCGCGCGAAAGGAAAAGGAATGTCAACGATGCAGACCGGCTACGCAAATATCTGGCAAAGTTCGGGCTGGACTGGGAGAGCGTGACGAGTTTCGGAAAAAGCCGCAGCGTCTCAAACTGATGACACGCCGATCAGAGCATTTCGTTTATGAAATGCTCTACGGAGTCGAGCAAGGCGAAACTCCGTCGCGCCGCCGGAGCATCCGCAATTCACTTGCGGCGTAAAGCCCCGGCGGTGGCGTGAAGCCTGCGGGGCAGAACATGGGGTCTGGCCGACAGATATTTTCGAAAGCAAAACGCTCCAGCGGAACCGGGAACAGTGACGCCGGTCATGTCTGTCTCCTTTTTTCCGAGAAGGGGGCACGGGCTTGCCTTTGCGCCGGTATATACTGCCGCCCGTACCGCCGCGGGGTTTCATGCCCGAATATTGTTTGCACGGCAAGGCATGATCGGGATGCCGCGAACGGCGGGCGCAATCGGCTCATCCCATCCGTCTTGACGCGGGCTGGAAAAGAGGGCATTGCGTGGGCCTTCCGCTGCACTCATACTTTTTCTGTTTTCGCAGGCCCGGTATGGAACTTTCCCTTTCCGTCATTCTTTTTTGCGCTTTCGCCTTTTTGATCGCGGGTTTTGTCGATGCCGTGGCAGGAGGCGGAGGTCTGATCAGCATGCCCGCCCTGCTGCTGGCCGGGGTTCCGCCGCATATGGCGCTCGGTTCAGGCAAGTTTGCCACCACACTCGGTTCCCTGACCGCGCTGTGGAGTTTTGCCCGCCATCATCTTGTGGTGACGCGCATAGCTCCGGCGGGATTTGCTTCCGCATTTTTCGGCGCCGTATCCGGATCCTGGCTGGCCATGCAGGTGGAAAGCGCTCTTATGGGCAGAATACTGGTCTTTCTGCTTCCTGCCGGGCTGCTGCTCTCCCTGTTTTCCGGGCGATCCTATACCCGTGAGGGCGATCTGCCGGGGCATGGTCTGTGGCCCAGAGTGCTGATCATGGGGTTCGCCATCGGCGCCTATGACGGTTTCTTCGGCCCGGGTACCGGCAGTTTCTTCATCATTGCCCAGCATATACTGCTGCATATGGGGCTTGTGCGGGCTTCGGCCACAGCCAAGGTGTTTAACCTTGCATCCAATGCGGGGGCGCTTTTGACTTTTGCCTCGGGAGGGGTGGTGCTGTATGCGCTGGGCATTCCCTGCGCGATATGCAATATCGCGGGAAATCAGATCGGCGTGCGGCTGGCCATCCGAGCAGGCGCACGAGCGGTGCGAGCTCTGCTGTATGTGACCCTGACGCTGCTGCTTGCGACGCTGACATACCGTTTTTTCCCGTGAGACTGCGGCGGCTGGAGCAATTTAACTTTAAAAACTGCTCACGGAGCCGAGTGAAGCGAGAATCACCTCCGCTCTCCTCATCCGCATGTGGCTTCCCCGGCGCACATCTCCGGTTCCAGGCGTGAAGGCTGTGAGCTGGAACAGTGTGTCCTGTCCATATAATCCTGAAGTCAGTCTGCTCTATGAAAGCAGGACAGAGAATGACATGAAGCGAAACCGCGCGCCTCTGCGTTTAAATGTGGAAGAATCGGCTCTCCTGTTCATTACCATGATCTGGGGAGCGACCTTTCTGATCATTCGTTGCGCCCTTGAGGAAACAGGACCGCTGTTTTTTGTGGGGATTCGTTTCGCCAGTGCCGCATTTGTGGTACTGGCGCTTTCTCTTCCCGTATTGCGCGGGTTCACCCGGCGTGAGCTGCTGGCGGGAGCGGGCATAGGCGTTTCCATATTCGCGGGGTATGCGCTTCAAACTTGCGGTCTGCAAACCATCACCGCCAGCAAGTCGGCCTTCATTACCGCGTTTTATGTACCCCTGGTGCCGCTGCTGCAATGGATCGTGATGCGGCAGGCCCCGGGGCGCATGGCCTGGACAGGCATCGCTCTGGCCTTTCCCGGGTTGATCCTGCTCTCCGGACCGGACGGCGTTTCGGCCGGGTTCGGCCGGGGGGAGATTCTCACCGCACTGGGGGCTCTGGCTATTGCGGCGGAGATTATTCTTATCGGTCTGGTTGCGCCCGAAGTGAACGCGCGGCGCATCACGCTGGTGCAGGTGACGGTGGCCTCTCTTCTGAGCTTTGCTCTTATGCCCGTGACGGGAGAGCAGGTTCCCGGATTTTCCTGGATCGTCGTATGCGCCGCCTGCGGACTGGGCCTGGCCAGCGCGCTGATCCAGAGTGTGATCAACTGGGCGCAGAGACGCGTCAGCCCCACCCGGGCCACGCTGATCTACTCCTGTGAGCCGGTCTGGGGCGGCGTGTTCGGACGCCTTGCGGGAGAGCGGCTGCCCGCGCTTGCGCTGTGCGGCGGCGCGCTGGTTATCGCGGGGGTGCTGATCAGCAGCCTGCGAACAAAGGGGGAAAAAAACGGACAGGATACGCGCGGGACAGTATAGCCTGTTCAGTATCGTTCCGGCATGTAGTGTGGAGGCATGGCATTTTCCGGCCTGTCCGCCAGCATGTCCAGAAGTTTCTGCTCTCGTTCCGCCATGATCTTCAGCGCGTGTTCCATGGCATCCATCTGTCTCTGCTGGGCCAGAAGCGCGTCGTTCAGTTCCTGAATCGCATGTTCCTGAAAGTAGAGCTGCTCCTCAAGACGTGCAAGACGTTTCCCTGTATCCATGGTTTCCCTCCGGGGGCTTCTGCGGTATATCGAACCTCAGAAGTTCTTGTGCAGATTGGGCTGTATCCTTGATGCTCGCCGCGAGAATGTCAATGCCGGGGCAGGCCGATTTTCGGGCGGAATGCTGAATGCCGCAGGAGGTGCGCATGGCATGTTTTCCCCATCCCGCGACGCTCAGCATGACAGCGTGCAGACGCGCAGCGAGTCATCTGCGGAAGGCCGACCCTGTCATGCGGCGTCTGATTCGTCTGCATGGCCCGTGTTCCCTTGGAGGGGAACGGGCGGAACCCTTTGTCCATCTGGTACGCGCCGTTGTGGGGCAGCAGGTTTCAGCCGGAGCTGCCCGTTCCATTTTTGAAAAATGTACGCTCGCCGCAGGGGGAATATCTCCCGAACGGCTGCTGGCCTGTGGAGAAAGCGCGCTGCGCGCGGCTGGTCTTTCCACCAGGAAGGCAGAGTACGTCAGGGCGTTGTCACGGGCAGTGCTTGCGGGAGAAGTGAACTTTCGCGCGTTCCGGAAACTTGATGATGAAGCCGTGATCAAGTCGCTGGTCAGCGTCAGGGGTATAGGACGCTGGACAGCGGAAATGTTTCTGATTTTTTCTCTCGCGCGTGCCGATGTGCTTCCGCTGGGGGATCAGGGCTTGAACAACGCGGTAAGGGAACTGTACGGGGAGGATGCCCGGATTGCGGATTTCAGGGAAATCTGGTCACCGTTCTGCTCGGTGGCCTGCTGGTATCTGTGGGCCAGCCGGGACAACTCCCCCGACAAGATATGATTTTCGTCATGTACTGATGTCGTCAGAGCAGATGCAGAAACGGTATGAAGTCAAAATTTATTCTATTTGTATTGTTTTTATGATATTTCTGCCGTCAAAATAGATGGTGACGGAAGAATACCTTTCCCCGTTTCCCACAACAAGTTCCATGTCTGAGCCGTCTCTCCGGACTACGCGGATTTTTGCCTTGATATGAACAGGTCTGGAGGAATAATTGTATTTAACAAATGAATAGCTGCGGTTTGTCAATGAAGAGTCAGGAAGTCCAAGAGTTTCCACAACATATGTTTTCTGTGTCTTTCCTTCAATTAATGATGCTTCTGTATAATACATGCCGACCTTGTTTATTTTTTTCGGAGTATACATGGACAGCAGGGTGGGCAGGATTTGCTGCGGAGCTATGAAACCGCAGGAGGAAAGAGGCAGGATAAGCGATAATAAGAAGAGATGGGAAGCCTTCATGATATGCTGCTTGGATGGCTGTCTGGACAGCGGGAAGAGATGCTCTGTTCGCGCGGAACCGTATTTCATGTCCCGTGAGGAGAGCAAGATTGCCAGAGTTGCGAACAGAGGTCGAGGGGGAAATGGCATACGGGGAAAAGGTTCGCAGCGTGGGCTCAGGGACGGTACAGCCGCAGAGATGCCGCTGTGACAATAAGCATTGTCACTCTGCCCGTGCTGGCAGGAGATTCTGCGAGCAGCCCCGCGGCTGGGGAGTCGGCCGTGATTGGGAGAATGAAAAAGGCCGAGTGCGGTACACTCGACCTGAATTCTGATTCGCCAGCATGCTCTGCTGCGGATTCCGGCGCATCCAAAAATGCCCTTTCCGTGTAGCAGAACGCGTAAACCGGCTCAAGGCAGATCACTCTTATAATGATGCCGAGGCCGACGACAAGCGGAGGCGTCTCGCATGAAAGCTTCAATCCTCTCAGCCTCCCAGGGAAAATCCCAAACTGTCAGCGTTGAACATACGGTACGGTCGCCAAGAAAGGCAAAACGGAAACCATCCCCATGAATGAGCAGGCACGGGCTATCCTGGCTGCCCTGCCGCAGACCAAAAGCCCCTACGTTTTTCCCGGTGGATATGACGACAAGCCGAGGGGCAATATCACGGATATGCTCAGGTGTGTGAAAGAGAAGGCCGGATTGCCCGAATCGTTCCGTCCTCTGCATGGCCTGCGCCATTCCTTTGCCTCGTGGCTGGCCAGTTCCGGGCAGGTTTCCATGTACGAGCTACAAAATTGCTGACTCATTCCAGTCCGCAGATGACCCAACGCTACGCTCATTTGCATGATGACGCGTTGAAAAAGGCTTCCGGTGTGGCAGGCGCCCTGTTTGGGGCTATACAAAACACTCCCGAAGCGCCGTCTTCTCAAGACGAGCCGGATACGCTAAAGATACGTAGAACGAAACGGTCTGTCCGGGAAAAGGACGCATGAACCATCCTTGCAACCAACTCCTGTACCCGCATCAAATGCACCTTGCTGTAACTTGCCTTGATATTTATCTGAACAGGGAGGAATACGCCGCATGACGTATCCGCCATACACCATCACCAGCGCCATTCTCAAGCGTGTGGCAGGCATCAGTGAACAGCTTGCCGCACTTGCCGCCGTCAGGGGACTTGCCGTGGAGCTTCTGTCTCCGCATCTGCGGCGGGAAAATCGCATTCGTACCATCCATGCCTCTCTCGCCATTGAAAACAATACGCTCAGTCTGGAACAGGTGACCGACATCATTAACGGAAAAGCAGTCATAGGTCCGCCCCGTGACATTCAGGAAGTCCACGGCGCTGTGTCCGCCTACGAAAAACTGGATACATGGCAGCCGCACAAACTGGATGACATGCTGTCGGCTCACGCGATACTCATGCGCGATCTTGTGGAAAAGCCCGGCAGTCTCCGCACTGGCGGCGTAGGCGTTTTTCAGGGCAACAGGGTCGTACACATGGCCCCGCCCGCACACCTGGTGCATGAACACCTGAAAAAACTTCTTGGCTGGCTGGAAAAGACGGACGAGCATCCACTGGTTTCAAGTTGTGTCTTTCACTACGAATTTGAATTCATCCATCCGTTTGCGGACGGGAATGGTCGAATGGGGCGTCTTTGGCAGACGCTTATCCTCAGCAAATGGAATTCCCTCTTCGCCTACTTGCCGGTGGAAACCATTGTCCGCAACCGGCAAGCCGAATATTATGACAGCCTCGGCCGTGCCGACGCTCAGGGAGAAGCAACAGTCTTTGTGGAGTTTATGCTCACAGCCCTGGGCGATGCCGTGGCCGATATCCGAAGCGATCAAGTAGACGACCAAGTAAGCGATCAAGTACGACGCTTGCTGGATGTCCTTGGACAAGGAGAAAAGAGCGCGACGGAACTGATGACCGAACTGGGGCTGCGTCACGCCCCTACGTTTCGCAAAAATTATCTTTCACCCGCTCTGGAAGCCGCTCTTGTTGAGAGAACGAAACCGGATGCTCCCCGTAGCCCCTTGCAACGATACAGATTGACAGCGGCGGGAAGAAGAATCGCCAACGACAATGCTCACCGGTCAAGGTGAACCTGATAATGGCCTGAGTCATTTCTTTGCCGCGTGGCTGGTCAGTTCCGGGCAGGTGCCATTTCCCTGCCCAGAACGATAATTGAAACCCTGCACGACAATTTTACAATTTTGCAGCAAGTTGCTGCAAAATTGATTCTGGAGCAGAGCATGGTAAAAAATGCCCCTATCCCTACAAATTATACGGAAAACGAGCGCCTCTGGTACGGCCTGCAAGCCATAGAGCATGGTTGGTCCCGTGCCATTTGGCTGTTTCAGAATACGCTCTGACACGGGCCATCCCTGAAGAACTCAAAACAAGTCTGCCCAGCGTTGAAGAGATTGAAAAAGAAATGGATACAGATAAATAGGAATAACTTATGCTCCCTTCATCAACAAGGCTAACTATTTTTCAGCGTGGTATAGCACAAAAATGTATTGTATTTTGTACATACATTATCAGTATTACTGTTACAGCACTTATTCTCGATTGGTTGGACAAAAAAACTTTTCTGAATATCGTCCATGAAGTAAATGCACAAGGCTCTATTTCTGAGCAGGCTGTCAATGCTTTTACCATTCTCATTGAATCACGTGAGGGAATGTTTTTCCTCAAGCTTATTTTTATTGGAACTTTTTGCGGAGTTATCGGTTTGCTTATTATCAGACAGGCCGCAAAACTCCAATCATTGCCGAGGCCAAGCCTGGAACAAAGTACACCCGTACCAAAATTCAGGAAGAATTTTTGCGAGAACTCGAAGCTTTCCCGGAACTCAAGCCCGCTGTTCGGAACGCGCTTCATACATCCCAAAAAACCAAAAACAACACTCCCTTTGATCTGGAAGGCTGGGCGATGGAAGAAATTCGTCTTGCCTTGGGTGAGTATGTTCAAACACGTCCAGGACGCGACAGGGAAAGCTGAATTTCCGCTCAAATCTCTCAGCTCTGTGAAATATTTTTTGCGGCACATCACACAACTCGGCATTTTTTAATAATCTGAAATTATTAAAGGGGCTATCCTAGCTAAAGCTAGTGTTTTGCCTGTGTTACCCAAAAATTTAGCTTTATGAAAAGCTGCTTATGGTTGCCCTCATTGAAGCGTCATTCACATTCCTTAAAAAACCAATAAAATATTCCGGCTTGACACCGTTATAGCGCAGTAGATGCCGCTCGGTCTGATTCCAAAAATTTTTTATCACATTAATATAATTCGTTTATTCAAAAAATTGATGGGAATGGTTTATCCGATGATGGTGAAACTCACTGACATCCAGTGCATTATAGGCTGGATAGGTATCCGTATAAACAATACTGTTCGGATCACCTATTCCTTGATAATAGGCAGCAGCGTTTCTGTCCGGGCGTTGGAAATTATCGCTGTATAGACTCTGGCATTTTGTTTTAGCAGGCCCAAAACAGCAATCTTTCCGGCAACGCCTCGCCCTCGTTTCCCTTTTCTGACTCTGTCGAAGTAGCTTTCATCGGCTTCAATCTCTCCTGACAGCCGATAACAGGGTAAATGTGGGCAATCAAACGTCGAAGCCGCATAAAATATGAGGCGGCAGTATTACGATGCACACCGACAGTTTTTCCAGTTGCACGAAAAGTTTAATCAATTCAGTATGTTGTCGACTATAGTGCAGCCAACCTTTTCAGCAAGTTTCTATGCGTATTCACAAAAGTAGTAACACCAGCTGCGTAGTCATAAAAACCAGATGAGTCCACACCATCTATCTCTGACAAATGTAAATCTTTCCGTATTTTTTTAATAGTGTCAATTTTTTGATCGGTGGCATGTTTTTCCTTTGAATCTTAGGAGTTAGTTTTGGCGATAAAGAGGATACCCATAAATTGTATCCTACACAATTATCAAAATTTTCCAAATTTGTGGGGCAGAGCGTGGGGCAAATTTGCCCCACATACGAAAAAAGGGCTGCATTTTTATGCAACCCTTTGATTTCATTTGGCGTCCCCAGCCGGATTCGAACCGGCGTTGACGGCGTGAAAGGCCGTTGTCCTGGGCCGTCTAGACGATAGGGACGCTGAACGGAAGCTGTTGTATAGCCTTCCGGGGAGAGAGAAGTCAACTCTTTTTTTCAGCATTCAGACAGATCATGAAGGAACCCGGTGTGGCCCGTGGGAAGCGCTACTGCTGGAGAGGCATGGAACCGCTGTAAATCAGTTCGTTTCCGGCGTAGACTTTTGCTCGTACGGCTGCGCCATCCATATTTCCGGAGTCAGCGGGCAGAATGGGGTTGCTGACGATTTTTTTCAGTCGATTGATACGATAGCTGGTATCTCCTCCGCCCGTAAGGGGGAGGATGCTTCCATCGGCAAGAACAAGCTCAAAATCCACTTTGCC
>ULMS01017324.1_pt1 | contig 11849 bp, 8 predicted proteins | sample 1951721 | NCBI WGS metagenome assembly ULMS01 (sample SAMEA4835557, study PRJEB28245) | human gut metagenome | biome: gut microbiome; material: fecal sample | place: Denmark | collected 2008 | reverse complement strand
CCAGCCGATGCGAAGACTGTCGAAAAAAGCGAGATTATGACAGCAAGTAAATAGGTCGAGTTTTTCATTTTTCCTTCTATTTTTGTATACAAAAGTAGTTAAATGCGACCGAAAAGCAATCGCATAATAGACAGAATGCAGAAATCTGCGTATCTTTGCACCACTTTAAATTTTATTTAGAAATTAATAATGAAAGAATTCCTTAAAATATTGCGCCGCTTTGTGCCGCCATACAAGAAATATTTGTTTCTCAACATTTTCTTCAATATCCTGGCGGCGTTTCTGACGCTTTTCTCCTTTGCATTGATAATCCCGATTCTCGAGATGCTCTTTATGGGCGACAAAGGGGTGGTCTATCACTATATGGACTGGACAAGCGGCTCGTTCAAGGATGTGGCAATCAATAATTTCTACTATTCTGCATATTATTGCAAAATTCATCTCGGTCCGTCGGTCACCCTGATGCTTCTCGCTGTGGCACTCGTGGTGATGACCGCATTCAAGACCGGCGCCACATATCTCAGCCTCTATTTCCTGATTCCGATTCGTTCGGGAATCGTGCGCGACATCCGCAACTTTGTCTACGACAAGATTCTGGGCCTTCCCATCGGCTTCTTCTCGAGCGAGCGCAAGGGCGACGTGATGGCGCGTATGTCGGGCGATGTGGCTGAGGTGGAAAACTCCATCATGGCGTCGCTCGATATGATGTTCAAGAATCCGATTATGATTGTCGTGTGCCTTGGCATGATGATTGTGATTAGTTGGCAGCTGACGATTTTTGTGTTTGTGCTGCTGCCAGTGGCTGGACTCGTGATGGGGCGCATAGGCAAGCGGCTGAAGCGCACGTCGCTCGTGGGACAGCAGCAGTGGGGCACGCTGATGTCGACCATCGAGGAGACACTCGGCGGCTTGCGCATTGTCAAGGCATTCAATGCGGAACATAAGATGAGCGCGCGTTTCCATGGTGAGAACCAGCAGTTCTACAACACGTCGAACCGCATCAACCGACGCCAGTCGCTCGCACACCCGATGAGCGAGTTTCTCGGCACGATGACCATCGCCATCGTGCTGTGGTTTGGTGGCACACTCATCCTTTCAGGCAACAATATCATCGACGCGCCCACATTCATATATTATATGGTGATTTTCTACAGCATCATCAATCCGGCGAAAGACCTGTCGAAGGCGGTCTACTCCGTGCAGAAAGGTCTGGCGTCGATGGAGCGTATCGACAAAATCCTCAGCGCCGACAATCCTATAAAAGACCCTGCCGAGCCAAAGACCCTGCCGTCGGAGAATTTCGACATCCGTTATGACGGAGTGCGCTTCCGCTATGGTCAGGATTGGGTGATCAACGGTGTCACGTTGGAAATTCCTTATGGCAAGACGGTGGCGCTGGTGGGACAGTCGGGCAGCGGAAAGTCGACACTCGCCGACCTGTTGCCGCGCTTCTACGACGTGCAGGAGGGCTCAATCTCTATCGGAGGCACCGACATCCGCCAGTTCCGCGTCAAGGATCTGCGCGCATTGATGGGCAACGTCAATCAGGAGGCGATACTGTTTAACGACAGTTTCTACAACAACATAACCTTCGGTGTCGACGGCGCCACGCGCGAACAGGTGGAAGAGGCGGCGCGCATTGCCAACGCCCACGACTTCATTATGGAGACCGAGCAGGGCTACGACACCAATATCGGCGACCGCGGAGGCAGGCTGTCGGGCGGACAGCGCCAGCGCATAAGCATCGCGCGCGCGATACTCAAGAATCCGCCGTTGCTGATTCTCGACGAGGCCACATCGGCTCTCGACACCGAGAGCGAGCGTCTGGTGCAGGAGGCTCTTGACCGGCTGATGAAAAACCGCACCACTCTCGTTATTGCCCACCGGTTGTCGACAATCCGCAATGCCGACCAGATATGCGTGATGCATGAGGGCAAAATCGTGGAACGCGGCACGCATGACGAGCTTATCGCCATGAACCGCTATTACAAGAAACTTGTCGACATGCAGAAATTCTAATCAGCCATGAGACGCCGCATCGCCATTCTTGCTTCCGGAACAGGCTCCAACGCCGAGAATATTGCCGCATATTTTCAAAATTCAGATGTGGCGGAAGTGGCGTTGCTGATTGCCGACCGCGAGGCGCCGGTGATCGACAGGCTGAAGCCCTATGGAGTGCCTGCGGTGATCGTTCCGCGTGCTGAATGGCGCGAAAATCCGCAAAAGGCAGTTGCTGTGATGCGTGACGCGGCAGTCGACCTGGTGGTGCTTGCCGGATTTCTCACAGTGGTGCCGAAGGAAGTGCTGGAAGCCTTTCCCGAACGGATTGTCAACGTGCATCCATCGCTGCTGCCGAAGTTCGGAGGCAAAGGAATGTGGGGAATGAATGTGCATCGCGCCGTTATCGCCGCCGGCGAGGCGGAGAGCGGCATCACCATCCACTATGTGTCGGAAGGCGTCGACACGGGGGCGGCGATTGCCCAGTTCCGTTGTCCGGTCACCCCGTCCGACACCCCCGACACTCTTGCCGCAAAAATCCACGCGCTCGAGCAGGCGCATCTCCCTGAAATTATACAAAAACTGGTGGAATCTATTGCATAAAGTAATATTTATGCAGAATATTTGTTTTATTTCGAATAAAATCTAATTTTTTTATGCGAAAAGTTTTGCCTATTCAAAAAATAGGCATATATTTGCAGTGTCAATAAATAAATATGCAGATATGAACGAAGATTCGAAAAAATTCCTTTTGCAAGAGAAGGAGATTCCAGAAGCATGGTACAATGTCGTGGCGGAGATGCCCAACAAGCCCCGTCCAATGCTCAACCCGGCAACGAAACAACCGCTTACAGCGGAAGATCTGTTCCCTCTTTTCTCAGAAGAGGCATCGCGCCAGGAGATGAACACTGCCGACACTTGGATTGAAATCCCGGAGGAGGTGCGCGACATGTACAAAATCTGGCGTCCTACACCGTTGGTGCGTGCCCGCGGCTTGGAGAAGGCTCTCGACACTCCGGCACATATCTATTTCAAGAACGAAAGCGTCAGCCCGGTAGGCTCGCACAAGCTTAACTCGGCAGTGCCGCAGGCATACTACTGCAAGCAACAAGGCGTTACAAACATAACGACTGAAACAGGCGCCGGACAGTGGGGCGCGGCACTTTCGCTTGCCGCCAAGCATTTCGGACTGGAGCTTGCCGTCTATATGGTTAAGGTGTCATATCATCAGAAACCTTATCGCCGCTCCATAATGGAGACCTACGGCGCGGAGGTGATAGCGTCGCCGAGTATGTCGACGAAGGCAGGACGTAAAATCATAACCGACAATCCTAATTATCAAGGTTCGCTCGGCACGGCGATTTCAGAGGCGGTGGAGCTTGCGATGTCGACGCCAAACTGCAAATACGTGCTCGGATCGGTGCTCAACCACGTGGCGCTGCACCAGACGGTAATCGGACTTGAGGCGGAGAAGCAGATGGCTATGGCTGGCGAATATCCCGACATCGTGATTGGATGCTTCGGCGGAGGCAGCAACTTCAGCGGAATCTCATTCCCGTTTATGCGCCACAACTTCAGCGGAGAGCGCAACACGCGCTTCATCGCCGCCGAACCGGAGTCGTGCCCGAAGTTGACACGCGGCGTGTTCCAGTACGATTTCGGCGACGAGGCTGGCTACACACCGCTCATCCCGATGCTCACGCTCGGACATAATTTCGCACCTGCAAACATCCATGCCGGTGGCTTGCGCTACCACGGAGCAGGATCGGTGGTGAGTCAGCTGAAGGAGGACAACCTGATGGAAGCGGTCGACATCCCGCAACTCGAAACCTTTGCCGCAGCCACAATGTTTGCCCGTTCGGAGGGTATTATCCCGGCGCCGGAGTCGTCGCACGCCATCGCCGCTGCCATCCGCGAGGCGAAGAAGGCAAAAGAGGCTGGCGAAAGCAAGGTGATACTCTTCAACCTGTCGGGTCACGGACTTATCGATATGTCGGCATACGACCAGTATATCGCCGGCGACCTCGCCAACTATCAGCTGAGCGAAGAGATGGTTAGACAGAACACTAAGGATTTGGAAAAGATTATCTGAGAGTAGAATAGTGGTGAATAATTGAATCGGGGACGCAGCGATGTGTTCCCGATTTTTTTGTTTTCTATTGCGTAAATATGATTAATTAGTTATATTTGCGGGAAGAAAGCGACAGACGTTCTATATGAAAGAGATTAGAGTTGTTTACAAGACACCGCAATTTGAGGCATTTTATGCATCTTTGCCAGTAAAGGTGCAGACAAAATTTAAATATGTCATAGATGTGATAACAACAATTTATGATGTATCAACAAAATTTGTCAAGCATCTCGAGAATACAGATTTGTATGAAATGAGGGTCTCGGTTGGAAATAACGAATATCGTACCATTTTGTTTGCAGTAGATAAGTCAAATATAATAGAATCAACAAAGATTGTTCTATTAAATGGTTTCCTAAAGAAATCAACAAAAGAATATCGGAAGCAGATAGAATTGGCGCAATCTATATTAAAGAAGTTGGAGCAATGAGAAAGTTGAATGAAGAAAAATTGGAGAAACTGCCAACGTTCAATCAGCAATTGAACGACGAATGTGGAAGGCAAGGCACACCGGCTCGTGATGAGTTCCATGAGGAGGCGCTTTCATGGTATTACGGGCAAATATTGCGGAGCCGTAGGCAGGAACTGAGAATGACGCAGAAGCAACTTGCTGACAAATTGGGCAGAGAGCAGAGCTATATTGCAAGAGTGGAGCGAGGTAAGGTGGATGTGCAGCTGTCCAGTTTCCTTCGTATTGCCGCAGCCTTGGGAATTCAGTTTGTTCCTACTGTGGCCAATGCTTTGCGATGAATTGTCAGTGGTTGAGAAGACTGATTGAATCGGGGACGCAGCGATGTGTTCCCGATTTTTTGTTGTGAAATTATGTTTTAAAACATTTTTCTCTTTTGGGGTAAAAAATGTTTGCTTAATGCGAAAAAAACTTTAAAAATATTTGCTTGTCTCGCTTTTTTTTGCTCAATTTGCATTGACTAAAACCATTTGAGCCGCAAAAGCCGTGGTTTAAATGGCTTGGCGGCACGAGATTGTTATGAGAAAAACCCTCACCGTAAAAAGTGGGAACAAACCAAATAAATTAATTATGCTTATGAAAAATCTAAGTGCAATGTTCGTGGCACTTTCACTCGCAGGAGCAACCCCGTTCATACCAATGGGGGTGGGTACGGCATATGCTCAGACTCAGGCTGGTGAAGTAACAGGAATTGTTTATGATTCCAATGGAGAGCCTCTTATAGGGGCGGTTGTATCGGTCAAAGGCACAAATCGTGGCGCGGCTACTGACGCCGACGGTAAATTCCGTCTGCAAGCCAAGCCAGGTCAGGTGCTTGTAGTGTCTTATGTGGGTGCCAAGACTCAGGAAGTGGCTGTTGGCGCTGCCCGTAGTTACACTGTGACATTGAAAAGCACAACCCAAAATCTGGACGAGGTGGTCGTAACCGCTCTCGGTATCAAGAAAGACAAAAAGTCGCTTGGCTACGCTGTCGACGATCTTAACGCCGACGAATTGATGAAAAACAAGTCAGCCAACGCCATCAACTCGCTTTCTGGTAAGATTGCCGGTGTCAACATTACGCAGACTTCAGGCGCCGCAGGTGCCGGTTCGCAAATCATTCTCCGTGGTGGTACATCATTGGAGCGCGACAACCAGCCTCTGTTTGTTGTTGACGGTGTGATTTATGACAACTCGACTTCCGTAGTCGGCAACTCTGCCTTCGACGGTACTTTGTCGACATCATCAACCAACTCAAACCGTGTGATGGATATCAACCCTGAGGATATCGAGAACATGTCAGTCCTCAAAGGTCCTGCCGCAGCCGCTCTTTATGGTTCGCGCGCATCTGCCGGTGTTGTGATCATCACTACTAAGAAAGGTAAAGAAGGACGCGTTGAGGTCAACCTCTCCGCTAAATATATCACTTCTTGGGTTAAGGATCTTCCTAAGACCCAGAACCGCTATCGCCGTGGTTTCATGAAAGACAACTACGATGAAGCCGGTAATTATGTAAGCACAACGTTCGACGATTTCGCATACAACTCTTGGGGTAGCAGAGTCGACGCCAACACTCCGATTTACGACAATATCGGCGACTTCTTCCAGAATAGCGGTGCTTGGGATACCAACTTGAGCATCTCCGGAGGTAGCAAGAACGGCAACTTCTTCTTGTCAGGGTCGTTCTACGATCAGGACGGTATCATCCCGACAACCGGCTACACCAAGACTACATTCCGCTTCAACGGCGAGCAGAAATTCAAGATGTTCACATTCGGTGCCAACGTGGCTTACTCACAGTCACGCACCGACAAGACCATCACTTCTGCCGCGCTTTATGGATCAAGCGGTTCGGGCACAATGTCAAGTCTTTATATGTGGTCGCCTACAGATGACATGACACATTATAAGAACGAAGACGGCACTCGTTACCGTATGTTCGGCGACCGTCTTGACGTAGTTGACGAGCGCGACAACCCATATTGGATTTTGAACAACAACAAGATGAAAGACAACACCGAGCGTTTCACCGGCAACTTCTCAGTGAAGGCTGACATTACCGACTGGTGGTGGATTTCTTACCGCATGGGTATGGACTCTTATACTACTGAGAACACTAACCAAATCGGTGCCGGCGGTGTATACAAGGAGGCTTGGCAGAAAGGTATGTTGAGCGAGAACTCTCTCCGCTACCAATACTTGTCGACCAACTTGATGACCAACTTCAACAAGCAGTTCGGCGACTTCAACCTCAACTTGATGCTCGGCACATCGACCGACGACACGAAGTCGGTTAGAAACTACCGCATGGCTTACAACTTCCAGGTTCCAGGTTTCTATTCGTTTGACAACGCTCTCGACACTGACCGCAACTTCAAGAACACAAAGAGCCGCAAGCGTCTTGTAGGCGTATTCGGCGAGTTCCGTGCAGACTGGAAGAACACAGTGTTTGCAACAGTTACAGGACGTAACGACTGGTCGTCTACTCTTCCTGTCGACAACCGTTCTTACTTCTATCCATCTGTCAGCGGTGCTTTCGCATTCACTCAGCTGCTTCAGGATCTTGACGTGATGAACAACGACATCCTTACATTCGGTAAGATTCGCGCATCTTGGGCCCGCGTAGGTAAGGACACCAACCCTTATGTAACCAACACTTACTTGTGGCCGGTAGGTACATTCCTTGGCGGCGTAACAGGTGTGGGCAACGCTTGGCAACGTGGTAACCCATATTTGAAACCTGAGATCACAGAGTCTACAGAGTTGGGTCTTGAACTCCGTTTCTTCAAGAACCGCTTGAAATTTGACTACGCTTACTACACCAACAACTCTTACAACCAGATTCTTACTCCTCGTTTGTCAAACGGTTCGGGCTACATCCTGTACTCAGTCAACGCTGGCGACGTTTACAACAAGGGTATGGAGTTGAGCATCAGCGGCACACCAATCCAAACTAAGGACTGGACATGGGAAACCGGTATCAACCTCTCTGGTAACCGCGGTACTGTAGGCAACCTTCTCGACGGCTGCGAAATCCTTTACGTGACAGACGTACAGGTAGGTAACGCAAAGGCTGCTTCGTTCAACGACGGTAACTTCATGGCAATCTCCGGTTCTCGCTGGACTCGCACAGCAGACGGCAAGGTGGTGCTTGACACTAACGGTATGCCGACCAGCGACGGCGAAACCAAATATGAAATCGGTAACCGTGAGCCTAAGTTCCAAGGCGGTTGGAACAACACATTGACTTGGAAAAACTTTACGTTCAACATGCTGTGGGAGTTCCGCGTAGGTGGACACGTTTACAACGGTACTCAGTATGCTATGACCGTAGCCGGAACAAGCAAATTGACAGAAAACCGCGACTATTTGAAGGTTAGCGGAGTTGTGCAAACAGGTGGTACAAAAGACAACCCAATCTACGAAGACCGTACATTTGAATTCGAGGCAGGCAAGACTTATCAATACAATGGTAAGACAACCAGCGGCGAGACTATCATCAACGGTTACTGGCAGACTTACTATGCACGTGAGAGCGCAAACTTCATGAAGGAAGTCAACTCTCTCCGTCTGCGCACAATCTCTCTCTCTTACGAGATGCCGAAGTCATTGCTTGCAAAATCTAAATTCATCCAGCGTGCAGTGTTCACAGCAACTGCCAACAACGTTCTTCTCTTCACCAACTATGACGGTGACCCAGAAGTGGCAGCGGCAGGTTCAGGTGTCGTAGGTTCTTCTTCAGTAGGTATCGACTACTGCGGTGTTCCTGCAACAGCAAGCTTCGCATTTGGTGTAAACTTGACATTCTAATTTCTTAAAACTTGACAACTATGAAATTATATAAATCATTAATTATCGGTGCTGCTTTGGCGTTGTCGGCAACTTCGTGCAACGACTGGCTCGACATCAACACCGACCCGAACTCTCCGTCGGCGGAGAGCGTAGAGTATCAAACTCTGTTGCCATGGTGCCAGTTCTATATGAGCCACTGCTATATGAACACAGGCTGCAACGCATCTTACTATGCAGGCAACATAATCTCAGGCGGAAACGCCCGCGACCAGGGCGCCGCTTTGTGGAACCTCGGCTCAAGCACACGCCGTGGCAACACTTACCAGTGGTTCTTCGTGGGCGTAGGTCCTAACCTTGGCAATATGTATAACAAGGCAATGGCTGCCGGCGCTTACCACTATGCTGCAGCATCCCGCTTGATCAAGGCATACGGCTTTATGGTCATGACCGATATTTTTGGTGAGATGCCTTATACACAAGCTTTCCAGGACTACAACTCTCCTAAGTTCGACACAGGCAAAACAATCTTTATGGGTTGCTTGGCTGATATCGACGAGGCTATCGAGCTGTTCCAAAAAGCACAATCGCCGTCAGCGCAGCCATTGGCTGTCGGCGACAGCTGGAACAACGGTGATGCACAGAAATGGTTGAAGTTTGCTTATCTTCTGAAGGCTCGTTGGTTGAACCACTTGAGCAAGAAGGCTGAAGGCCCTTGGAAAGAAGGCAAGTATGACACACAGGCTATCCTTGACTGCCTCGCAAAGGCTCAGCAGAGCAATGCCGACAACACAGTTATCCGCCACACGGATACCAACAGCAACACTCACGACGTGCTTGGTTGGAACGAGACTGTTGACTATTCTACAGTTTACTCATGCGTTGGTATGAACTCGAACTACTATGTTTCGAAAACATACTTTGAGAACTTGACCAACTTCGACGGCAAGGGTATTGAAGACCCACGTGCCGACCGCTTCATCCCATGGCAGCGCAGTGGAAAATCTGCCGATACTCCTGTAGAGGCATTCGGTCAGAAAATCAAATGGACTGCTGACGGCAAGTGGCGTCGTTCTGTAGGTGTTGACATCACATCAAACATCTTCAGCAACTCTGGTCCGTACCCGACTATCTGGGATAATGAAAAAAATCGTTGGTACTGCAAGACTGACAACGCTGAGCGTTGGGGCGACACCGTATTCGTACAGAGCAAATCGAGCAGCAAGGGATATTCAAAGAATGTAGACCTTCTTTGGCGTGGCAACGTTGGTAAAGACCAGTCTGCAATCAGCGGTATCTTCCAGGTTCGTCCGTCAAGCCCTACTTATCTTGGCACTTATTGGGAAGCCAACTTCATCAAGGCTGAGGTGCTGATGCGCAAGGGCGACAAGGCTGGTGCATTCGCTGCTTATCAGACTGCAGTGAAGGCTCACATGGAGGCTGTCAACGACCAGTTGAACACTTGGTGTACAGAAGACCCGGCATTGAAGGACTGCCCGTCGTTCACTCCGATGAAGCAAGCTGACATCGACGCTTACTGTGCTACAGGCGGCGCTCTCGGAACAGCCGGCGACATCACAATGGGTAAGATTATGACTCAAAAGCTCATGACCGAGTTGTTTATGATCGAGACTTGGAATGACTTCCGTCGCTTCGACTTCGATCCTAACATCTTCATGAACTGGAACAAGTCGTATGAGTACGAGCACAATCCAAATTATCTGACTTACTGTCCTATGGGCAAGGGTCCACGCCGTTGGCAACCAGCAGGCATTGAAATCAGCTACAACTCCGACAACCTGAAGGCTATCGGCGCTGAGATTCCTGGTGCTTCTGAACTTACTGGCGAAGTTTGGTACAACTCAGATCAGATTTGCACACTTAATGTTTGGTGGGATTCAGACCAACCATAGTGTTTACGGTTAAACATAGACTTTGAATTGGGGGCGCTGCCGGCAACGGCGGCGCCCCTTTTTTTTCAGGTCGGCATGAGCTTATTCTAATGGCTACTTGTAATGAGGGATTTTGCATCGGCTTGTTTTGGATGTATGAGCAAACAGAATCGGCGAAATCGGGAAAAGAGCAGACGCTCCGCGACGATGTATGTGGCGATGGTTCTCGGCGTTTCTACAACCGCACTTCGGCGGTAGTTGCGCGTGCCACCGGTGTCACGGGGTAGGCGAGCCAACCCCGTGCTAACATATAAAACTGCACTTCGGCAGTTTTTTCTCGGTGAATGTCGCCTTTCAACTACAAAGAATCCCGCGAGTAATTTTCGATTTTCGTGAAATAGTGGTAAATATGCGAACAGAGGCGGAGTATATGATATATATCATTTGTAGATATGTCCCTATGCTATATATTTGTGCCAAAATTGTCGATTGGAAGCGGGAAAATGGCGAAAATGGAGGAAAAAACGAATTTTTTGGAAAAAAAGTTGCCGGAAAATTTGTGGATTCAAAAAATAGTCGTACCTTTGCAACGCTTTCGGAAACAAACGGGTGTTTAGCTCAGCTGGTTCAGAGCATCTGCCTTACAAGCAGAGGGTCGGCGGTTCGAATCCGTCAACACCCACCCAGAGGAATCGACAGAAAAGTCGGTTCCTTTTTTTGTTTATCTACTAAACTATTTTATACTCGCGATGAGACCCAACTCAATCAAGACAATCCTAATGGCGGCGTCAGTGGCTCTGGCGTCGACAGCCGTGGCTCAGACCACCACGCTGACCCTTGACGATGCTGTGCGTATAGCCCTATCCGACAACCCGACGGTGAAGGTTGCCGACAGTGAAATCACCAAGCAGGAGTATGCCAAGAAAGGCACGCTCGCCAACCTTATGCCAACCCTTGACTTCTCAGCTGGCTACAACCGCACGTTGAAGAAGCAAGTGATGTATATGGGCGACATGAAAGGATTCGGTGGCGGCTCTTCGGAAGGCACGGAGGGAGCGGAAGGCACGGAAGCCGCGTCGGCGATGCGCGACGGCATCAAGGTGGGAATGGACAATACGTGGTCGGCAGGCTTCGCGCTCTCGTTGCCACTTGTCAACGCCCAACTGTGGAAACAGCTGAGCATCTCTGCCGACGATGTTGAGCTTGCGGTGGAAAAGTCGCGACAGTCGCGCATCTCCATGGTGTCGCAGGTGAAGCAGGCATACTATGCCGTGATGCTCGCCGAGGCAAGCCGCGACGCACTCAAGGAAAACTATGACAACGCAAAGAAGAAATATGACGACATCAACCAGAAATACCAGCAGGGACTGTCGTCGGAATACGACCTTATCCGCGCCGACGTCGCGGTGAAAAATGTGGAGCCAAGTCTGTTTGACGCCGAAAATTCCATTGTGCTTGCCAAATGGCGCCTGAAAGCGCTTATCGGAGTGGATCTCGACATGAGCATCGATTGCACGGGGTCGCTCAACGACTATACCGACCGCCTTTATGACGGCTATATGAAGGTAGACACCACGATGCTTGCCCAAAA
>ULMS01016626.1_pt1 | contig 11864 bp, 8 predicted proteins | sample 1951721 | NCBI WGS metagenome assembly ULMS01 (sample SAMEA4835557, study PRJEB28245) | human gut metagenome | biome: gut microbiome; material: fecal sample | place: Denmark | collected 2008 | reverse complement strand
GCTCCGGTAGATTATTCATCTACTTTTGCAACAGCCCCTTTTACGATTTATCCCGAAATCCCATACTGATTGCTAATAATCTCATTGATGAGTCTTTCTAATCGATTTTCTCTGACCGACTTTTTCAACTCACATTCCCAAACAACAATTACATTCCATCCTTGCAAACGGAGTAAATCGTGGTTAATTATATCTCTCTTCATATTTCGGGTTATTTTAGGAATCCAATAATCTTGATTAGACGACGGCCACACAAATCGAGGGCAATCGTGCTTATGCCAGAAACAACCGTTTACAAAAATCACAGTTTTGTATTTAGGCAAAACAATGTCTGGACATCCCGGAAGCTTTCTAACATTTTTTCTATATCTAAATCCTTTGGAAAATAGATATTTGCGCACTAAGTCTTCTGGTTTATTATCCTTGCTTCGGATTCTGGACATATTATAACTTCGCTGATCTTTTGAGTGATTATCTGCCACCGTTCTCTACCTGTGTTTCCAATCCCTGATTCAATAGTTTTGCAAGTTTCTTTGCGATTGACTTCGCCATAATTGGCGGAACTGCATTTCCTACTTGTTGATACTGTTGATCCTTAGATCCACAGAAAATAAAACTATCTGGAAATGTCTGTAATCGAGCAGCTTCACGAATACTTATAGCTCTGTCTTTTTCGGGATGAATCCACATAGACTTTCTAACATTAACAACAGTTCCACTCGGTTCATCATAATTCAATCTAAGATAGATTGTATTCTGTGTTCGTGAAGCATCTGTGTAGGTATTGGTTTTCATTGACTCATCAAGAGAATGAAAATTCTGCCCCTGCTTCAGTGCACGGAAACGTTCCATTGCTGTCTCCGTGGTTTTGGTGATGATATGATTATGCAGAATATCACTATCTCTTAAGAAAGTTCCCAACTCACCCAATCTCACTTTAGCTAATGCAATACCTGTATCCGCAGAGATATCAGTTACCGGTTCAACATCCGCTAAATCTGCAATTGCATCACGAACAGTTCTATACTCATCCTCATCAAATCGTCCTCTGGGTAAAGCCACCTTTGTCGAAATATGTCGCTTAATCCCTATAACGACAAACCTCATTCTTTTCTGAGGTGCACCATAATTTGCAGCACACAATACATCGCTGGTAATGATATACCCATTTTCATCGGAGCTGAGAATTGCTTTTAAATAATCATAAACAGCGAAAGAGCGTATTTTGGCAACAATATCACCTTTGAAGTTATACTCGTCCACCACAATATTGTTCTCAAAGATTTCTTTTGCTTTGCTCACCATTCTCTGAATTATAATTGCAGTTTCGATATTCTTCAGAATTTCGCCAGCATCTATGCTTCCATCATAATAATTCTTAATAGCAGTAAATGCCTTTTTACTCTGCTCATTAACAAACGAATTCGCTTCGAGAACAACGTATTCCTTCGCATACTTGAGCAGTTTAGCTTTATACTTCTTTAGCGCATCCACCATTTTCTGCGGATTCTTTGCGGCCTTATATATGACATTCAGTGCCGCATAATGTTCTTCTGGCCATAAAGAAGCCGTTACCTGATCAAGATTTTGTATTATCTCTAAAGCCCCATCAAAAATGTACTTTTCTTCGAGAAGTACCAAATCTACCGTTTTTACTGGCACATGATACTTTTCAATCAATTCTTCATCGTCAGCTTCCATGTAGAATCTATGTACTTCTGAACGAAGCATACTAACGTTCTCCATAACAAATGCCTTTGGCTGAAGCTCTATGACAGCCCTAATATACTGTTTTACAAGCATATTATTTTTGCTGATTGCGTGATTTTTCTGCCTGTTTGCATTAGAGAACCCCTGACAAGGGGGGCCACCAATAACAATATCTATTTCGCCATACTTCTCTCGAATCGTAGCATAATCCGCAGCACATACGTCTCCTTGCACATTCACAGTAGGATGATTTCGGCGATATGTGTCCTGCATATTTTTATTATTTTCAAACGCAACTTTTATATCATATTTCTGCGTTTGCAAAAAACCTAAGCTCAAGCCGCCGGCACCTGCAAACAGATCGACGACACTATATTTATCCATGTTTATCCTCTCCCTCATGCCTTAAATCCATTTGATTTAGCTTCATCCAGTAAGGCAAGCAACTGGACACTTTGATATGCACTTGGGAATTGAACAGGAATTCGCATTGCATACTTTAGTGCTTTCAACTGGTCAGCATTAGTTTTTATTTTCTTTGCAGTTACAAACTCACTGATTGCCTTCCAATAATCCGCACCAAGCTCCAATACTGTCTTCTGTGCTTCCACATCAGATATTAGTTTTTGGTCTTTCTTTGCATCTCTATCGGCAGTCTTTGTTTCATCCTTGCTGAGAATTACAAGACGTAATTCATCAGAAAGTTTTATATTACATCGCTTAACACTTTCCCAGCAAACATCTCTCTTACACCACTGTGTTACGTTAATTGTTCCTCTGTTCGGATCCGTAATTGTATCAAACACATATTTTGTTATTTTTACAAGCTCATTAGTCACAGCATCAGGCACTTGTTGTCTGTTCCAAATTAGCTGCAAGTCTAAATCCATACCCTTAAACTGCTGTAAAATCAGCCTATGAAGCAAAGCAATGGAGTAAGTAACAATATTTGCCCTATAGCCTTGTTCAAACCACGGCTGGTGTGAAACTACCCACTCCGTATGTTTAAACAGAATCACCAGAGCTACGGAATCCTTGAAATATTTATCATTGAATTGAACATCAGATTTACCCCAGCTCTCATCAATAATTTCTGCAAATCTCATAAAGTTTGTCTGCGCACCTTTACTTACTATATGAGGGATGCCTAACCAAGAATTTCTCACTTTTGCTAAGTCGGTTTTGGTAATAACCTGTTTCTTTGGATGCTGTGCAGCAAACTTGTCTTTCCGAGATTTTGTCATGTGCATCTGAGCTTGAATATATTGCCCACGAGCACGTTCATAAAACCATTTTGTTTCGTATTGTGCCCCGCCTGACGCAGGAGCAAAAACTCTTCGTGAAATCTGCTCCATACGGATATGGAATGGATGTGTTGCAAAGAAATCCGCATCACTTACTTTGTTCTGGCTATTAGATGAACGAGAAATATTTCTAATTAACTCGCTTGCTCTATCTGCATCTGAATCGACTTCAGTAAGCTTCATCTGCACATAAATCTGGCTTAAATCTGCGCCATCCTTATAACGAGCATTTGATAGAGAAGCTGTTGTTTGACCGCCGTTGATAATCTGAAAGTCTCTTGCGTAAGTGATAACTCTGCCATCTTCAGTGGATTCAATTTGCAAGTCCATCGCAGTAGCAGATACACCGTTATTGTAAGCAAAGAAATTCTGTGGGATTCTTAAAATAGTTTCACGAATCTTCTTATTAACGGCAACTTTGGTCGACAGGAAGGAGCGAACATTGCCTTCAAGTAATCGGCTTCCATAGTAGTCATAAATATCGGCAAGTGTGGATCCCGGAATAATACACAGATAGCTTTTGTAATCATCTGTATTGGCACTGCTGGTTTCAATACATGGGATACCCTTTCCGCCTGTGTATGCCTTGAAATCAATTTCAATATCTTGACGTCCCAAGTCAGAGAAGCATACTCTAAAAATTCTATCAATATCCCATATCTGACATTCAACAGGAATACCATTAAATTCACGGGCATCAATTTCGCTGATACGATTACTCATAAAGCCATCGGTCAACAGAATAAGACGATACTTTCTGATTTTATCTTTGTATAAACGCAACAACTCAATTAAATCCGCTGCTGGTGTACTTGGCTCAATTGATCGGTACAGCTTGCTTCCATATGCTTCTTCGATAAAATACATAAGCCTATCAAAGAATGCAGATGCCACAGAGCGAGTTAAAGTATCACGATTTTCATCTCCAGTGTAATCTGCTATCACCAAGTTGAACGTCATGTCGAACTCATCCAGTACATAACCATCAACTCGAATTCTGCGATTGTTTTTACCCGTTCCCAAATAGAATGCAGGTGTAAAATCGGACAGAACTTCAGCATTCACAAGATATACTGACGCAACTTCTACAAAAGCAGCGTTAGATCCTGCTCCTTCCGTAGCAGCAGTTGCTTTGATTTCTTCCAGAAAATCTTTGTGAAAGTCATGTACATCCATTTTTCGTCCTCCTAACCCCTATGAGCATCAATAGCTGTAAGACTCAACTCATATCGGGCATTTGCAATCTCTGCAGGAATATTGTTTCGTATTAGTCGTGGAAATGTAGAATCCACTATATAAGTTCTTTTTTCAGCCAAACGATAACGATATGATTCGTAATGTTCGGCATCTTTATCAAAATAACCGTTCTTAGCTAATTTGCATGAAAGCTCATCATGATATTGTACAGATAACAAAAATTTAACTCGTGCAGTCATTTCAGGCAAGGAGATTGTTAGCTGCCCTTTTGAAGAAGTCTTATCCATGAAATAAACAATCAAGTCTCCATTATTCGAGCAATCGAGTTGCTGAATCGAAGATATTGTGACAGCATCAGAAGCGATAGATGTAGCTTTAATCTCTGACCACGTGTTTTCAAATATGAAATCTTGGTCACTTCCTTCCGGCCCAACCCACGCTTTGAGAGCCGTTGCTTCGCCAATAGTATTGATCTGTTCTTCGAGATACAACAGTTCTCCGATAAGCCCCTTTTGAGAAGATGATGACAGTAATCCCGCACTTGCTTGCTGAAGCAATCTCATCCAACTTTTATATTGAACAACGATTTTTTCTACGGGTTTGGAAGATGCTTTTGATGCATCAATCAGATCCCAGCAAAGTTTTACAAACAGTTCGTCAAGAGAAGCATAGTTCAGCGTGAATCTCAAAGCGTATTCGCCCATAGTTGTTTGAATGCATTCTGCTAAAATAGCTTTTGAAGATGGAATCCTATCAACCATTCCTGTATTCAAAACCATAAAGCACTTGCTTTCTCCATTTACATATCCGATATGGAATGACAAAGGATGGTCTCCTGATACAAGCAAAAAGCCACCCGTAAATGGAGATATATTGTTCCATTTATTATGTAATTCCTTAATCGATATCATCGTCATCATCCTCGTCTGTGATATCAACCCAATTCCTGAGTTCATTCACATTTACCATATAATTTGCTTGCCTATTACGTCCGTCATTGGGGAATCCAAGACCCAGTGCAAACAGAATTTCAGGATCATTCTCTTTCCTGTTTTCGATAGGCGTAGTGTTTTTTAATATGTGAACCAACACTATCGGATTGCGATCTTTTATCAGATGGTTTCTATCCGTAATTCTCTCGTTATCTATCCTCAACTGACGAATTGTATCTTCATCCAAACCGATTTTAGAACATCCACCAGTACCAACTCTTACGTGATGTCCATTGACACGAAGTAAATTGGCAATAGAGCCATCCCATTCGAGTTTACGTCCCTCAGGAACAATATCAATAGTTCTATCAATCAGATCAACGGGTACCATATTTTCTGTCTGCGAACCCTGCGGTATTGCAACATTCCAAAATTCAAGGGCACCATCATCATTACTGATATAGTCAGCAAGTGCAACCGGCTGGAAATTCAAATTCCACGGATGAGTTGTAAAGTTACGAACCAACTCGACAATCAGTTTCTTAGGAACATTCTTCCAAATATACGCTTTTGTAAAACTATCATATTCAACGGTTGGAATACGTTCATCGGTTGCCAAAGATTTTAAGAAAGAACGGCATAATGCTTCGTTTTCAGCAATAGTAGCCTTATCACCTTTCAAGCGAGGTGTTTCAATCATCCTTCCTGAAACAGTAATAGGTCGTGATACTGCTGTTGCAGAACGCATTTTATTTCTGGCAGTAATAAGCAAAGCTCCAGGCGCTTGCCTTACCTTTAAGCCAAATTGTTCTGGCGTTTGATTCTGACGCTTCATTTTTTTGAGTTCTTCTTTCAACTCATTAACTGCATCAGTAATATATCCATACCAATCGATAGCATCTTCCGCCATCCACACCTTGAATAAATCATCGTAATTTGGTCTGTATCCAAACCAACGTCCCATTTGCAGCAGAGTGTCGTACATCATGGTGTTGCGATAAAAGTAACTTACACAAAGGCCTTCCAAGGTTAAACCTCTGGAAAGGCTATTGCCTCCGACAGCAATAACTCGCATACCGGTCTTTTTGTATTCATAGTAATTCAGTGAAGACGCTCCATGCTGCTGATTGACAGACCTTACTTCAATGCGTCGTGCTGCTTTGAAAAGATATTCTTTTAAGAAATCGGCCCATTCTATTCCAGTCAGTGAAGTTAAGTCATACTTATCCCACACCATTCTGAGCATAGCAATGGAAGAAATCTGCATTGCCTGATCTAAAGGGAGCTGGGCATAGTTTTCAAGATCAGATTTAATTTGCGAAACAAACGTTTCAATCAAGTCAGCCGTAACATTTTGCACTTTCGTAAAGCGGCTGACATTCACGAGCATAGAACGATGTTCAGTGTTATCTTTTCTCAAATCAGAAATACCCGTTACAAGAATGAAATAACGAATTGCTTCTCGCATACTTGCAGGCAAATCATATAGTTCATCTGCCAATTCCTTTTTATGCTTAAACGCATAAAAGCTTTCTTGTTCTTCATTCTCGATAGGAATTATAGAAGAACCATACTGGCCTTCAATTCTCCATGAACCACCTTCACTCTCCCAATCATCAGCATCGCCATTGCCAAATATCTTATCTGCACCAATATATAATTCTGGTGTAGGCAAAACCGTCAAGAAATCTTTTGGAAACAAATTTCTTGTATTACTATCAGCGTCAGGTTCAATGAAAATATTCGCAAATGGGGTGGCTGTAATTCCCAAATAGGAGGCTTGCTTAAAGCAATCCAAAATATTACAAACTGCTTGGTTGATCGCAGTCGGATCTTTTTCTTCTGAATTAGTGTTCACAGACGCATTATCTGCTTCATCATCAATCAGCAGCAATGGAAGATCAATCATTCCTGTTTCGTGGTCTGCATTATTTTCTACTAACCATTTATACAAATTGTTAAGAACACTTTTGTTTTTCTTTACAACAAACAAGGCTGTACCGCTTATTGTTCTGAGACTCAATCCTAATGCACGCAGTGTTGCTTTATTAAAATCTGTAGCAACCGATGTAAAACACGCAATACGTTTATCTGGATTATGCGGGGGAATTGTACCTACACCAACAGGCGTATTCTTAATCTCTTGAGCAGCTTTTTTATCAAGAGTATATTTACTCTCAACTCCGACAAATTCTGCGTCTAATCTCTCCTGAGTCTGTACACGTAGGTTTTCCATCATACCCGCAAGTACTATAATTACTCTATATCCTGCATCCGCAGCTTTATTGCAGATTGCGGTATATGTCGCTGTTTTGCCTGACTGAACATCACCCAGTAACAGACCACGCCTTTGGAAAGGATGGGTTGGGTCTTTAGGATTTCCCAAATCATCCATAATGCCATTCGCTGTCTCATGAAGCCTGTTTACAACTTCAATACCCCAATGTTTATTATTCTTCAGATAATTCTTATATCTATTCCAATAGAACCCATCATTTTCCTGAACAAAATACCACGACTGGTGTGCAGAATCACGACCACGCAGTGTAATTGCCACTCCAATGGAATGGAGAATATTTGAGGATAATGTAATTTTAATTTGAGCAAATTCCTCATCAGTAACAGGATAAATAGCAGAAAACGCCGTACGGATCGATTCTGCCTCTGCATGTATATCCTTAATAGTAGGTAATTCATCACCGAACTTACTGTTAATCATGCTTGTAACAGTGTTCACGATATATTTCATATTATCAGTCATTGAATTCACCTCGCTGCATAGCATCATTTATTTCATCAATAAAAGCTGAAAATGGCTCCGTTTGGATAAGTGTATTTATCATAGCAGTCCTAATGTCTCCCGCAGGATAAGGAGTAGCGAGCTGTTTTAATACACTGATAATTTCAGAACTTTTCGTTTCGCTTTCGTTTGATAATTTTTCATCGTTAGTTAAATCTATATATAGCGAGTTCAGCGGCAAAGACATAGCTATTTGTTTGAGAAGCAGCTCGATTTTAGGTCTGATTCCCGGATATTCTTCAACGATGGCATCAATCATAGGATGATCAGGATTAACCTCATAAACGATACTCCCATCTCTGGTCGTTAATCTGTTCCAAACATGAACCACTTGATCGCTGACCTCTTTTTTTCCTCTATATGTCCAAGTGCGCTTACTGCCTTCCGATATCTTTTCGATAACGACAGACAGATTCTTTCTGACCTCTTCTGGTGGTATAGCTATAGATTTCTTAATATCCAAAGTCCACAAGTCATCCAGAGAATTAGAAATATCAACTTGGACTCTCGCCAACTTTGATAAATCACCCTGTCTCATCAATCGGAACCATGTCCCCCATATGAGAAGACGTTTGTTTCTATACACATAAAATCCTTGCTGTTTTCTCAACCCTTCTTTGCCGCCCAACGCAGCCAATTCTTTTGTGGTCAGTTTTGATGTGTGAGGTAAAATGTACGGTTTCACTTTAACTTTTTCACCACGCACAACAATGGTTTCTTCATCCATTAGCTGTATACTTTTCTTTATTAAGAAAGGATCTTGATGAACAATGCTCAAATCGTTCATTCTAATATCCGTTTTCTTTAATCCTGGTTCTCCGCTCAAGTAACGATGAAACACCAAAGAAAGGTGGTCACGAATCAGATTCATCTTTCTTGTAAATGCTACAGCAATATCGTTTTCACCTATTCCAAACTTATCTAAATCTTGCCAAACAACAAGAGTACCATTAAGATAGCTGTTTAACTTATCCCAGTTAGGAAAATCCTTAACTTCACTCTCATCAAGCACTATCAATGACCATGACTCTGCCTGCTTAATATGATTGAGGTTCCATTGTGCCCCTGCAACCGTACCATTTTGCTTGCTTATTATTGTCAATATTCTGCATTGGGATAAGGACGCCATTTTCATTCCCAATACATATCTACCAAGATCAGATTCTTCTCTTGTGTCCAATGGGCTACGGCTGCCATACTGCATAGCAGAGATAAGTTCCGCTTCTGACATACCGTGACCATCATCAAGGATTGAGATATATGATTGCCCTATAGGAAAAAAATCAATATCAATCCGGGCAGCGTTGGCAGCGATACTGTTATCAATAATATCCGCAATAGCAGCTTCTATGGAATAGCCAATTGCTCGAGTAGATTCCATGAGCGTTGGCGCATACGGTGGCATATCTGCGTATCTCATTTTTATTCCTCCGTTGTTTTTCTTTCAATTCTGCTATCACAGAACTTACTGTCTTAATCCAAATTTACTTCTCCAATGTCGCATCGTAAAACTTGGCATATTCTTACCAAAACTTCTAAAGATACCATTTCATTCTTGCCGGGCCGGGCAATTCTATTTGGACTCATTTTAGCTACTTTTCCAAGATCGCTTTTGTTCATACCATGATCGATTAAGAGCTTCCACAATTTATTATATCACAGACATATTCGGTTTCCTCCCATCGGAATGTATTACCGCAAACCGCAACAGATTACCAAAACTCTATTTTAGATTATAACTCATTTTCCGACAAAAATCAATACTAAATCTTGGTGTTCCTGTAGATTGTCAATTCGTTACAATAGGAAAACTATCATATCTATCCTGTGAGCTTATTTATTTTTCAAAACAGCTCATCACAAACTGGCAAGCAGTGTAAACTGATACCAGTTTACTATCTTTCTCATTTCTCTCTGCGAGTCATTTCGCAAAATTTGCTTGTTGGTGCATTATCCCCAAAGCTATTTAAGTTGCAACACTTGTTGCACGCTACTCGTTCATTCTGAACGTTTCATACAATCTAAGAATGCCACGATTGTCAGACCTGAACGTCAAACAATCATGGCACTTTTTTACTCTACTGGTTTGGCACTTTCAGCCATTTTTATTATCTCAGTGTCATCTATTAAGTTAGGGTTATATTCCAAAACATAACTGACTTCCGGTGAATAAGTCCAACACAGGTATGCCGTGTCTTCTTTTTTGTAGGGCGCACCATACCAATCCTGAATCATCATTTCTTCACAACTCTCCATCATGTCAACAGGGAAAAGCACATTCAGAGCATCGGTATTCAATCCGGTAACGAAGGACGGATCACCAGCTTCGCCGTATGTAATTTTCAAAATTCTATAATAGATATTATTGTCCTTGTCTATTTCATTACCATAGGTGAGAGTAGCGACAAGGTTCGTCTTGGAAACCTGCTGAATATCTTCTCCTAAAACTTCTTCTGCGGCTTTCTCAAAACGCTCCAGAAATTCTTCTGGGTTCATTTCTTTCTCTTTCTAAGACACCAAGTCGAAAATAGTTCCAACTGCAACAACAGCGATTACTGAGATAATAAAAAATATTTTCTTTCTGTTCATGATCATCCTTCTTGGAAATAGAGTGTCGAGATCAATGGGTTACATCGGACAAATTAACGATATTGGCATTTGCTTTCTTTACATACTGCATTGTTTGATAGGTACCGCCTGAGTTATGTTCCACGCAAAAAACAACTAAATCAGAACTGTCAACTATGAAACGATTTCTGATTTGATGGGCAGACTTGAAATAATGTTCTGCGGCTTCTATGCAGAACTCCACTTCATCGTAATATTCATGGAACGATAGTTCATTATTGCGATATTCCGCCGTTGTATAGGGCAGAACAAGAACAAGTGCGTTGTTGTCATCACGGATAGTTCGCTTACATCTGCGGACAGTTGAAGCGACAAGCTGCTCGGACTCTCCGTCACGACCAACAAGGAACTCTACATCTCCTTGTGGGATATAAGGAGTTCCTGGATTATCTCTTGCAGACGTTGCTCGATTACAAATACCTTGTCTATTTAACTATGCCCAAAGAAACTGGCAGTAAAGACCTTCATTTCATTCGCTCCTTTAGGCTCATCTATCTTTAGTTGTGTATATCGTTAAAATTATACGATACAAATGATTAAATTTCAACGATTCATCGAAGTATAATTTAAGAAAAATACAAGCAAAGGGGTGCGTGTAGTGAAAGATATTCTTGCAGCCATAACCACAAATCGAGAAGAACGAGGCTGGACGGAGTATCAGCTTGCGGAACACTCTGGCTTGCCCCAATCCACCATATCTTCTTGGTATCGTAAGAATATGGTGCCAACAATCCCTTCTCTTGAGAAAATATGCGTCGCATTTGGCATTACATTGTCTCAGTTGTTTGCAGAAGGAGATACTACGGTTTCTCTGACAAAATCACAGAAGAAACTCCTTGATCGTTGGGCAAGACTGAGTGAAGAACAACAGGCTATTGTCTTTGCCTTAATTGATAAAATGTAACACATACCATGACTGTTACAACGCAACTGGCAGCCATGGTTTTCTTTTTTCTAAAACAATAGATTTATTCTATCCTGTCCCATCCAATCCTGAACGGAAAGGATGGGATTAGTATCACTATATCAGTCTTATTATTATCAGTATTATTAGGGTGTCATTTTCACACTTCCAGAGGTGTCAAAATGACACTTCTGTGAATGTCGAAATTATACTTCAAGAAATGTCTCACCTCCATAAACAGAAAGAACAGGAAAGGATCAGTATTACTATAATCAGTATTATTATATTGTGATTTTCACAGTTCTTGAATTGTCAAAAATATAATTCTAGAGTTGTGAATCCACATGGAAAGGGGCTGTTGCAAAAGTAGATGAATAATCTACCGGAGC
>ULMS01036928.1_pt1 | contig 11874 bp, 10 predicted proteins | sample 1951721 | NCBI WGS metagenome assembly ULMS01 (sample SAMEA4835557, study PRJEB28245) | human gut metagenome | biome: gut microbiome; material: fecal sample | place: Denmark | collected 2008 | reverse complement strand
CTAAATTTTCGTTTATTTCATTATTAACTGCAATCTTATCATCTAAGATTTTCAGTACCGAACCAATTTTGCGTTGTTCATCAAGGGTAGGCAGTTCAACCTCAATGCCTTTTACTACATCTGTCTGTACACGCTGTCTGCCTGATGAGCCAACCATCGACTTGATTGCAATATCTCGAACAATTGGGCTACATACAAGATAATAAAGATAATCTTCGTCTGTTACGCCATCAATTGCACGAAAAACAATATATTCTGTTGAACCGAAACCGACTTCTTCTGTATCCAGAATGTTAACTTTCGCCGTTTTGCCATTTTCAAGGCAAGGCGTAATTCTTGCCATTATTGTATCGCCATTTCTAAATTTCATCCCACCAGAGAATTCTGCAATTTCATAATCCGGAATATCACGACAAAATGATTGAAGTTTATCCATACCGACTTTTTTGGCAAGCGTTCCTTTTTTCAAGGATTCAGTAGGATTAAACAACGCAATTTCAGACAGCTTATATTTCATATCCAATTGCCCCCAGCTTCTTACGGATTTCTGCTTCGAGTTCATGAGACTTGGCAAACATATCAGAAAGCTCCGAAGTCAGGCGAGCCATTTTTTCATCAAACGGTTCACTATCTTCTTCCTGTTCTTCAATGCCAACATAGCGCCCAGGGGTCAGAATGTAGTCTTGCTTTTCGATAGTCTGCAAATCGGCTACCGCACAGAATCCCTTCACATCTTCCAGAGTGCCGTTTTGGAATGCTTCAAAGGTGTCCGCCAGTTTCTGAATATCTTCATCCGTGAAGTCTCTGTGCTTGCGGTCAACCATATAGCCCATCTTGCGGGCATCAATAAACAGCGTTTTTCCTTTCTGCTTTTTATTTTTGCTAATGAACCAGAGCGTAACCGGAATCGTCACGCTATAAAACAGCTGCGTAGGCAGGGCGACGATACCTTCTACCAAATCAGCGTTGATAATATTCTTTCTGATTTCACCTTCACCAGAGGACTGCGTAGACAGTGCGCCGTTCGCAAGCACCAAACCTATCTTGCCGTTCGGTGCAAGGTGGTGAATCATGTGCTGAATCCATGCGTAGTTGGCATTACCAGGCGGCGGCGTTCCGTACTTCCAACGAACATCATCCTGCAATTTATCCTGCCCCCAATTTGACAGATTAAAAGGCGGGTTTGCCATAATGAAATCTGCACGAAGATTAGCATGGAGGTCATTAAAGAATGTATCAGCCTGATACGAACCGAAGTCTGCATCAATGCCACGAATCGCCATATTCATCTTTGCCATCTTCCAGGTATCCGCATTGGATTCCTGACCATAAACGGAAATGCTCTGACGATTGCCGCTGTGTGCCTGGATGAACTTCACGCTCTGCACAAACATACCGCCGGAGCCGCAGCACGGGTCATATACACGGCAATTATTGAACGGCTTCAGAATTGCAACGATTGTCTTAACAATGCTGGACGGTGTGTAGAACTCACCGCCCTTCACACCTTCGTAAGCAGCAAACTGTGCGATACAATACTCGTAAGTTCTGCCCAGAAGATCCTTGCCTTCCTCGGTATCAGACATATCCATATTGGTAAACAGATCAACGACATCACCCAAAACTCGCTTGTCCAAATCCGGGCTTGCGTAATTTTTCGGAAGCACATTTTTCAGCGATTTGTTCTCCGCTTCAATCTCTCTCATTGCTTCATCAATGACTGTGCCGATTTCCGGAGTGTGAGCCGCAGCTGCAACCGTAGACCATCTTGCTTTTTCAGGGACAAAGAAAATATTCTCACCCAAATACTCGTCACGATCTTCTTCAAAGCCCTCGCCTTCTGCAACAAGCTCGTTATATTTTCTCTCAAATGCACTGGAAATATAGCGAAGGAAAATCAATCCGATGATTACCTTTCTATATTCAGCTGCAGGAATGTGCCCCCATAACACACAGGCAGCATCCCAAATCTGTTTTTCAAAGCCAATGTTGGCATTATTCTTTTCAGCCATTGTCAGTCCCTCTTTCTTACTACTTATTCAAATCCATAATTTTCTATTTTCCATATCTCTTTCCGCTCACTCTGCGGATATAGTCCTTTTTCTGCAAGGATTCCATGATGCGCTTCTCGCCTTGTTTGATATATTCTTCAAGCTCAAATTGCCAGTTCTTCTCTGCTGACATAGCTGCACCTCGCCTCTTGCTCAATATGCAATCCTAAAATAATCAAGATATGCCTTATATCTATCCTGCGCAACAAGGCAGGTATCCATCAGAAAACCATTTTCCTTACCCCACTCCTTTAAGCCTCGATAGTAAAACATTTTCAGATTATCCTCTATAATAAACGGAACAATATTATATTTCAGGCACTCTTTAAACATAATCAGCCTGCCAACGCGTCCATTGCCATCCTGAAACGGATGAATCCTTTCAAAACACACATGAAAATCCAAAATATCTTTAAACGTCTTACTCTTTTTCGCATTATATTTTGCCAAAAGTGCTCGCATCTGCTCGCTAACCTCTTCCGGCAAAGCTGTATCTCTGCCGCCAACCTCGTTCGGAAGCTTTTTATAATCACCGACAGCAAACCAATCCTTACGCGCATCACTCGTGCCGGTTTTCAAAATAAAGTGCAATTCCTTTATCAGCTTTTCGGATAAAGCAGTCTTTGCCTTATCTATAAGCAAATCAATACAGCGAAAGTGATTAGCAGTTTCAATAACATCATCCACGTTCAAAACTTCATTTTCCACACCAATCGTATTCGTTTCAAAAATATAACGCGTCTGCTCATGTGTCAGTCTGCTGCCTTCCATATGATTAGAGTTATAGGTCAACTCAATTTGCGTTTTATGATAGATACCGCCTGCATATCTGCTTGCTTTTTCTTCCTGCAGAACATTTAACAAGCTACGCTCGCTCTGCTTAATCTTATTAACACGCTCCGGTTTTACTGCCGTTTCCGGAATACTCCATACTCTGCCATGCAGCTCTGCTCCCTGCACACGTCCCTGTGCGCAATAATTACGCACGCTGCGCTCGGATATCTGCCACTTTGCCGCTGTTTCAGCTACTGAAAGATACTTCATCATCTCACCTCCGTTACGTTGTATCTAAGAATAGTATAGCATGTTGACGGCAAAAACTTCAATTAATTTGTTTTCATAGCCAATTATTTTTGCCGTCAACAAGCGCTCCGCAATTTTTTATTATTACTTTTTGCGTATTTACGCATTCTCACACCTAGAAAAATACAAAGGAACTGCCACTTACGCGACAGTCCCTTTTAGCTTATCATTATTACTTCAGCAGTTCCTTTTCTTCCAGATACACAGCCAGCAGCTGCGCTACCTTATTCACCAGCTTCAGGCAATTTTTCAAATGTTCACGTGTATTAAACTCGTAAGGCATCAAATCCCCGCAGGCACAGGAGCCGAATTCCTTAGCAAAGCGCTCATGAAACTCCAATGTCAGCGGATAAATTTCTGCCAATGGCTTATCACTCGGCTGATTACGGCCGGCCAACGTACTGATGACCATCACGCAGCCTGCCATCGCACCGCACAAATCGCGCGCATGGCCAATGCCACCGCCAAATCCGGAACACAGACGGAATGCATTATCATCAATATTCACGCCTGCCTCCTTGCGGAAGGTTTGTACAATCGCTTCGCAGCAGTTATAACCGCTCTTAAAATTGTTGCCTGCTGCCATGCCCATTTTTTCGCTAAATTCACTCATGCTTTTCTCCTCCTTGTATAACAATATTAAAATGCTTACTTTTTGTCGTTATCACTTTCCGTCGCATACGGCCAACCGCTCATACCTCCCTCAAGGCTGTAAACATCCTGGAAGCCACGGGCGCGCAGGATAACCTCCGCTTCGTAGCCACGCAAATCAATCTGGCAGGCTGTAACTATTTTCTGCTCTTTATCCATCTTGCTGATATCCGCTGTCCGCAAGGTATCAAGCGGCAGATTTATTCTCGACGGAATGTCGGCAATACGCTTAGCTGCTACCTCTGCCGGCGTGCGTACATCAACGAATAAATAATCCTCCTGCGTGCGGTTCTTTTCAAATTCTACAGGATTAATGCTGCGCAGCTGGCCGTCAAGTTTATTTTGCAGGACATTGGCTGCCGTTGCGATATTCTCAATCGGCGTATTAAACGGCGGAGCATAAGCCAGATCAAGTCCGGACAAATCCTCCAGCGTTGCACCTAAAGAAATTGCCGCCGCCAATGTATCAATACGCTTCGCTACGCTCGCTCCGACAGCCTGCGCACCCAATACGCGTCCGCTGCTCTTTTCTGCCAACAGCTTCAGCACAATGCGCCCTACTCCCGGCATATAGCCTAAACGGTCAGAGCCTGGTACAATTGCGCTTGCAAAATCAATACCGGCCTGCCGCGCAGTCCGCTCGTTCAAACCAGTTGCCCCGGCTTCCTGCGCAAAGAAGCGACAGGCGGCAGTCCCCAGGACACCGGGATATTGCTTCCGCGCTCCGCAGATATTATCCGCAATTACGCGGCCATGCTTGTTGGCTGTAGACCCCATAGGCACAAACACCTTGGCTCCGCTGACACGATGAGTATTTTCCGCACAGTCACCTCCGGCATAAATTGCATCATCGCTTGTCTGCAGGTATTCGTTAACCGCAATACAGCCGCTCGGACCTATAACAAGGCCGGCCTCGCGCGCCAGCTCCACGTTCGGACGCACGCCGACGGCAACGATAACCAACTGTGCCGGGATTACGCGTTTATCCGTCTGCACTCCGCTAACTTTGCCGTTTTCTACGGTAAAGGCACCTGCTCTTTCCTCCAGATAAATATCGAGCAGCGGATTTTTCGTATCACGCAGCAGCAATGCTGCCATATCCTCATCAAGCAGCTGCGGCAGCAGTCTGTCCTGCTGTTCCAAAACGCTGGTATGCAAACCGCGGCGCACAAAAGCTTCTGCCAGCTCCAGACCGATAAAGCCTGCGCCGATGATAACTACATCCTTAACGCCTCCTTCGGCAATTTCCTTATCTACTGCTTCAACATCCCACGGAAACCAGAAGCTGTGAATGCCTGCGGCATCAGCATTAGGCAAGGGAAGCTTCACCGGCGTACTGCCGGTTGCCAACACCAGCACGTCATAAGACAGCTTTTTCAGCTCTCCCTTTTCCATATAATGCACGCATTTTTGCACTCTGTCTATTTTTTGCACATTACAGCCGCATCGGGCATCAATGCCCTTCACGGCCGCAAAATAATCACTGTCGCGCAAGGCTCCCTGCGGTGTATGGTCAAAGCTGTCCATGCTCTTAACCTCACCGCTGATAAAATACGGGAAGCCGCAGGCACCGTAGCTCAGTTGCGGTCCGCGTTCCAGCACGATAATCTCTGCTTCGGCATCCAGCCTGCGCAAGCGCGCCGCCGTTTTCATACCGGCGGCCACCCCACCGACGATTACTACACGTTTACCCATAATGTCACCTCCAAGAACGAATTTAATGTTATCTTATTATTGTGAAAATTTAACTGCCAAAATTGCTTCTGTCAGCAAATATTACTCTATAATCATTATAACAAAACAGCCCCCGAAAGCAAAGCTTCAGAGACTGTTTACCAAAATTATTATATACTATTTTGCTTCATACACACTCAGCGCTTCCATTGCCAAGGCATAGCCCGCAAATCCCAGGCCGCAGATTTGTCCGACGCAGCCTGCCACCGTTACAGAATGATGGCGGAACTCCTCACGCTGATGGATGTTGCTGATATGCACCTCAATCGCAGGAATATTTACTGCCTTCAATGCGTCCAGAATTGCTACGCTGTAATGCGTAAACGCCGCCGGATTGATAACAATGCCGTCAAAATGACCGTAAGCATTCTGAATAGCGGTAACTATATCGCCCTCATAATTGCTCTGCAGCAGCTCCACCTCTACGCCAAGGCGGTCGGCCGCAGAACGGATGTAAGCACACAAGCTGTCATAATCATCACGGCCATAGATATTTTTTTCACGGATGCCCAGCATATTAATGTTAGGACCATTTAAAACTAATATTTTACGCATCTTTATCCCTCCAGCTTAGCGGCAATATTCAGCAGCTCATGCAGAACTCTGCCGAAATCGCCGTTATTATCAATAGTATAATCCGCATATCGGCGGTACAGCGCAATACGCTCGTTATATAAAGTATAAAGCTTCTGCTTATCGGCAGCAAGCAACGGACGCGCATCACCGGCAATACATCCGATGATATTTTCCGGTTTGCGGTCGATAAAGACCACAACACCGCCGCGCTTTAGCAGCTCCATGTTTTCCGCACGCTTTACGGCACCTCCGCCGGTAGCGATAACAGCTCCGTCACATTCCGCCAGATACGCCAGCGTGCGCGTTTCCGCTGCGCGGAACGCATCCTCGCTTTCCGCAAAGAAAGCCTTGATTGTACGCTGCTCACGCTCTTCGAGGACAGTATCAGCATCATAAAACGGCAGCTGCAAACGTTTCGCCATGCGCTTGCCAAATGTGCTTTTGCCGCAGCCCGGCATACCAATCAGCACGATATTTTTCATATATTCTGCTCCAAATCCTGCATGATTTTGACGATAAGCTCGCTGTCGTATTTTCCGCCCTGCCAGATTTCCTGAGCAGCCACAGCCTGCGCCACAAGCATGAACAAACCATTGACAGTCTGCATCTTCGCCTCGGCAGCCTGCTTCAAGAACAATGTCTGCTTAGGATTATAAATCAAATCTACAGCAGCATCAAAATTGCTGATTTCCTCAGGCGTAACCGGTGCAGCATTAACCTTGGGATACATGCCCACAGGCGTGCAGTTGACAATCACATCACCGGTCAGCGCTGCTAAGCCGTCATAATCAATAAACTTGCACTTAGGCGCAATTTTAAGGAAATCCTTATCAACATGGGCAACGTCACGCGTAACAAGATACAGCTTGCCGACACGCTTATCAACCATATATTTGACAACCGCACGCGCAGCGCCGCCGGTACCCAACACCGCAACACGCTTAGCTCGCACATCAATATTGTTGTATTCCAGCATTCTGCCAAAGCCGAAGTAATCGGTATTGTAGCCTTCGGCACCGTTTTCATCAAATTTAATCGTATTTACAGCGCCGATAGCCTTAGCTTCACGTGTAATGCTGTCCAACAGCGGCATAACATGTAATTTATGCGGAATGGTAACATTGCTGCCCGCATAATTGGCACGCAGCTCTTCCATACGTTTGGGCAATTCCTCCTGCGGTGTTTCCAGCAGCGTATAATCGCCTTCAATACCCGTATATTTAAAAAACAGCTCGTGAATCTGCGGTGAAAGGCTGTGTCCCAGCTTACCGCCCAAAAGTCCGTAATGCTTCATCTGTTTATTCCTTTCGTTCGTAAGCACGATAATTGCCAAGAACCTTGCAATAGGTGCTCTTAGATTTTATTTCTTCCATCACATCGATAACTAACGGATCCGCCAGATTACCGGTGACATCGATGTAGAAAAAGTATTCCCACGTTTTGCCGACAATCGGACGTGATTCCAGATTCAGCATATTCAGGCCCATATGGTAGAAGCTGGCGAGCATCTTATACAGCGAGCCAGTTTCGTGCTTCACGGCAACAATCAGCGTAATCTTATTTGCGTTCGCTACGATTTCCGGTTTTTTGGCGATAATAACAAAGCGGGTATAATTGTTGCTGTTGCTATTGATGGCCGGCGCAATAACCTTCAAATTATACAGCTCTGCTGCCTGCTTACCGGCAATAGCACCCAAGCTTACATCCTGCTTTTCAGCAACCTCCTCCGCACTCTTGGATGTACTGAAATAAGGAACCTGCTCTATATCCGGATAGTCATGAAAGAAATCAGCGCACTGCTTCAAGCCCTGCGGATGCGAATACACTGTTTTAATCGTACTCAATGAAGCGCCCTCACAGCCTAACAGATTTTGCTCAATCTTTACGCACTGCTCGCCTACGATACTGCAGTCATACTGACGCAGCAAATCATATACCTCGGTAATACCGCCTGTCGAAGAATTTTCAATAGGCAGAACGGCGTAATCCATAGTGCCATCGCTGATACTGGAAATTACTTCTTCAAAGGTCTGGAAGTGATGACGATTGTAGCGGCGTCCATGAAAATATTCCTCCAAAGCCTGATGCGTAAAGGAGCCTGCAGGACCGAAGCAAGCAACCTCATAGGTTTTGTCGTTTGCTTCGGACAGCGCAGTTTTTTCCAGCAGACAGGCCTGATCGATAATACCGCGCATAATATTTTTCACAGCCACGGAATATTCCTTGTTCTCCAAAAAGCCTGCAACCTTTTCAATAACCTTAGCTTCACGGTTTTTGTCCTTAACAGGCAGTCCTTTGGATTTTTTATAGGCAGCCACCTGCATTACCAGGTGCAAACGGCTTTCCAATACGTCTGCCAGCTGCTGGTCAACCTTATCTATTTCTTGGCGGATTTTTTCTAAATCAAGCTCCTGCATTTTATTTCTCCCATTTCTTCGCTTCTAAAAGTAAATCCCACAGTGTCCACGCAACCACCGCTTCGATAACAGGCACAGCACGCTGTACAATACAGGGATCATGCCTGCCGACAATAGCCAGCGTTGTATCAGCCTGCTCCTTAAGGCTCACTGTCTGCTGCTCGCGCGCAATCGACGGTGTCGGCTTAATGGCCACGCGCACTACAAAAGGCATACCGTTGGTAATACCGCCAGTAACGCCGCCGTTGTGGTTCGTCAGTGCCTTCACATTGCCGTCAACGTAATGCAAAGCATCATTTGCTTCAGCACCCGTCAGCCTTGCAAAGCCAAATCCATCGCCAAATTCTACACCTTTAACAGCAGGCACGGAAAACAGCGCATGGCTCAGCATGCTTTCCACGGAATCAAAATACGGTGCGCCGATACCTGCGGGCAAATGCAGTGCAATAGCTTCAATTACACCGCCTACGCTGTTAAGCTCGCTCTTAGCCTGCAAAATGCGCTCCTGCATTTTTTCGCCGACAGCGTCATCCATAACAGCAAACTTTTTCGTATGCAGCTCAGCTAATTCTGCATCACTTACGCCCATTGGATTGAAGCGCTCTTCTTTGATATCGTTAATCTGCAGAATATGCGACCCGACAATAATACCATATTGCGCCAACGCCTGCTTGGCCACAGCACCGGCAAAAACAAGCGGTGCCGTCAGACGACCGGAAAAGTGCCCACCGCCGCGATAATCGTTAAAGCCCTGGTAACGCACATGCCCTGCGTAATCTGCATGACCGGGGCGCATTTTATCTGCCAGAATGCTGTAATCCTTGGAATGCTGGTCGCTGTTGACGATACGTGCGCACAGCGGTGTACCTGTCGTAAATCCATTGAAGAAGCCGCTTTGGATTTCTACCATATCGCTTTCCTTGCGTGCTGTGCTCAACGCATTCTGTCCGGGAGCACGACGCGCCATTTCGGCAGCAATCGCTGCTTCATCAAGCGACAGTCCCGGCGGCAGTCCATCCAGCACTACGCCGATGGATTTGCCGTGCGATTCGCCGTATATCGCCATTTTTATATTCATGCCAAAAATTCCACTCATGCCAACACCTCAATTTTTCCACCTACGCTCTTGTAATCCTCCCAAAAGTCAGGATAGGATTTGCTTACACTGCCTGCACCGGTTAAGGTAATCGGTTCTGCGCAGCACTGCGCAGCAATTGCCAAGCTCATGGCAATACGATGGTCGTTCCAGGCATCTGCCTCTACGCCGCCGCGCAGTCCCTCAGGCTTGCCTGTAATTGTCAGACCTTCCGGTTCTTCCGTAATAGCTGCGCCCATTTTATTTAATTCACTCGTCATAGCCGCCAATCTGTCGCATTCCTTGATACGCAGGCGTCCTGCGTTGATAATCTTCGTTGTTCCCTCGCTGACTGCTGCCAGCACGGTAAGCACAGGAATAATATCAGGGCAGTTAGAAGCGTCTATTACCGTTGCCTGCGTTGTACTGCTGTTTACGGTTACGCTGTCGGCATTTTGGGCAATATCAGCACCCATGCGCTGCATAATTTCTACCACAGCCTTATCACCCTGCAGCGAAGCAAAGTCAATACCGCTTGCCGTAATGCCTGCGCCCAAAGCACCGCCGACAGTCCAAAAGGCTGCCTGCGACCAGTCGCCCTCAACCTTGCTGTCCTGCGCTTTAAAACGCTGCTTGCCAGGTACGAGATAATGACGGTGTGCGCCATCTACATTTTCTATTTTAACACCGTACTTCGCCAGGCAGTTCAGCGTCATATCTACATAAGAAGCGGATTCCAACGGCGAAGTAATGATAATTTCGGAATCACCCTTTAATAACGGCAAAGCAAAAAGCAGACCGCTGACAAACTGACTGCTTACATCTCCCGGCAGTTCAAATTTACCCGGCATCAGATGACCGTTGACTGTCAACGGCAGATTGCCATTATCATTAAAATACTGCACAAACTGCTTATCAAGAATATCGTAATACGCCTGCAAAGGACGTGATACCAGCTTGCCGTGACCGATAAAGGTCAGCGGACAGCCAAGATTTGCTCCCAAAGGAATAAAAAAGCGTAAGGTGGAACCGGATTCACCGCAGTCAACATTATCTGCCGCTGCAATCGGATGACCTGTGCCTGTAATCTGCAAAGCCTTACGTCCCTCTATCATGCTGGGGATTTCGTCCACGCTCACATTCATAGCACGCAGAACGCGCATCGTTGCTTCAATATCCTGAGACATGCTGATATTATCGACAATGCTGGTGCCGCCTGCAAGACCTGCACAAATGATTTCTCTGTGTCCCATACTTTTAGATGACGGCACCTGCACCGTTCCTGCCAATTTTGCAGGATAAATTTTTACCTTTTCCATTTAGCCTCACCCCAAATACTTTGGCACTTCCTGCCAATCAACTTTCTGCAGTACGCCCTCGCCTATCTGCTGCAAAATAATGAGGGTAATGCTGTTGCCGTTCTTTTTCTTATCTCTTGCCATTGTATCAAGCAGCTGCGCTTTTTCTACGCCCGCAGTCAACGGCAAATTATACTTTTCAAGTACGCTCTTAATACGCTCGGCGCTGCCTTTGGCTGTCATTCCCAGCTCTTCGGTGCGCTTAGTCAGCTGATACATGCCAATCGCTACGCCCTCGCCGTGCGAAAAGCAGCTGTAGCCGAAGTTCTGCTCTACAGCATGTCCCAAGGTATGACCGAAATTCAGCAGCATCCGCAGGCCTGTATCAAATTCATCCTGCTCTACAATGCGTGCTTTTATTGCACAGCAGGTGGCAACAACACTGTCAATATCTGCCAAAAGCGCAGCATCATCAGCATAGCCGGCAATTTTTTCAAAAAGCTCCGCGTCTTTAATGCAGCCGTATTTAATCGCTTCTGCCAAACCATCATGCAAAAAGCGGGTAGAAAGCGTTGCCAATAAGTCTGTATCAATAAACACAGCCTTCGGCTGATAAAAGGCACCGGCAAGGTTTTTCCCGGCCTTTAAATCTACAGCTACCTTACCACCCACGCTGCTGTCAATCTGTGCCAGCAGTGATGTCGGTATCTGCACAAAGGCAATGCCACGCATAAAGCTGGCAGCGGCAAAGCCGCCCAAATCACCGACAACACCGCCGCCAAGCGTCAGCACAACGTCAGTGCGCGTAAGCCCTGCTGCAGCAAGCTGTTCCAATACATCGCTGAGCACCTGCATGTTCTTGCTTTGCTCACCGGCTTCAATTACCACCTTATGCACAACAAGGCCAGCCTCTTCGAGGCTAGCCTGTAATTTTGCTGCATATAACGGTGCAACATTTGTATCGCTGATAATTGCAGCCTTGCGCGCCT
>ULMS01029042.1_pt1 | contig 12206 bp, 10 predicted proteins | sample 1951721 | NCBI WGS metagenome assembly ULMS01 (sample SAMEA4835557, study PRJEB28245) | human gut metagenome | biome: gut microbiome; material: fecal sample | place: Denmark | collected 2008 | reverse complement strand
GCGAGAACGACGGGATTTCCTGCAAGCCGTTTTCCGACAATTTCTTGATGTTGTTGCGGGCTATGTCATACACATAATACGATGCCTTGAAGGAATGCCTGTAGACTGGCTCCACATCAGTGTAGAGAAGCATCAGTTTCTCATTTGGCGACAAGATGAAGCCGTCCCACGACTTGACGTCGCAGTCTCTGAGGTTGGCAGTCGACATGACCACGGCTTCCTGACGTCCTGTCTTATAGTCGCAACGCACCACGTTTTTGCCGTCGGCGGAAAGCGTTAGATATGTTTGTCCGCTACGTTCAGACACTATTTCTGATGGCGCTGCCGGCGTGGCTTCAAGCGAGCATTCGCGCAGCGTCAACGCGTGGCCCGACACCGGTGCCATACCAGCGGCTGCCACAATTGTAGACAATATAAAATTCCTGCAGTTCATTTATTATTGACTTTATTTTCTCGTGCAAAATTAGACAAAAAAACACCGATTTCCACCTACTTTTCTATAAAAAGTCGAAATTAGCCTTCTTCACTTTGTTTTTAACGCAGCTTGCACTATTTTTGTTCTATGAAGACATCTTTTTATTACCTAACGAACAGACTGCTGGCATTGACGGCTACTCTGTTGGGCGCTTTGGGCGCAAATGCCGGAATCTCGCTTCCAGCAATCATTTCTGACAATATGGTGATGCAGCAGCACTGCAATGCAAAGCTTTGGGGCACAGCCGCTCCTGGAGAGTGTATCGACGTGACGACGACTTGGAGCGACAAGACGTATTCAGCCACCGCCGACAATTCCGGTCATTGGGAATTGAGAATTGCAACCCCAGGATGCAGCAACGGCGAGGCTTTGACATTCGCTTCGGCATCCGACACCGTTACAGTTAAAAACGTTATGGTCGGTGAAGTGTGGCTGTGTAGCGGACAGAGCAACATGGAGTTTCCCGTGGGCAGAAAAAATGAATGGCAAACTGGTATGAGCACTTTCGAATCCGACATACAAGATGCCGAGTATCCGATGATACACCTTTTTAAGGTCGACAAAGTTCGGTCAATCGACAAACCACGCACCGACTGCAACGGCCGTTGGATTGTGTGCAACGCTGAAAACGTATATGATTTTTCCGCCATTGCATTTGTCGTGGGGCGCGACCTTTACAACCGTCTGCACCGACCCGTAGGTATGATTTCTTGTGCATGGGGCGGCTCGCCGGCTGAATCGTGGACAAAGCGCGACGTTATGGAGAACGACCCGCTCTACACCTCTGTCTTTCAGCAATATTCTCTCGAAAAAATGGCACCGAAACATTGGGAACACAAAGTGCCGGGCATGTTGTGGAACAGCATGGTGTCGCCGATACTCGGCTACACGGTGAAGGGAAACATCTGGTATCAGGGTGAATCGAATGCGTTTCGAGCCGCCGACTATCCGCAAGTGTTTACAAACATGGTGCGGTCGTGGCGCGACGAGTGGCAACAGCGGATGCCGTTCTACTGCATGATGGTGGCGCCTCACTCCACTCAACCGGCGGAATTGCGCATGGCGCAGATGGACACCTGGCTAAACTGCGGAATAAAGGATATCGGGCTGGCTACGGTCATTGACCGTGGCGACAGCCTCGACCTGCATCCTCGCGACAAACTAACTGCCGGAAAGCGGCTCGCTGCCTGGGTGCTGGCCAAAGAATACTCCGTCAAAGTGCCCTACATGGGTCCTTTGGCAAAGTCTTGCCAACGCAAGGGAAATGCCATTGTTGTGAAATTCAGCTACGCCAAAGGGCTGCGATGCAACGGCAACGCTGTCAACGACCTGCAAATCGCCGGAGCCGACGGCATATTCCATCCGGCAAGCGGCAGAGTTGCTGGAGGAAAGCTGGTCGTGACATGCGACAATGTGACAGAACCTGTGGCGGTGCGCTATTGCCAAAGCAATTATTGCGAAGGCAATCTATACAATTCCGACGACCTCCCGGCCTACCCGTTTGTCATGAAAATAGAATAGAAACCACGCCGGCTTTTAGTATTTTGACATATATATTAGGATTTTTTCAAGTGCATAATAATGCCCTGAAATCCATATTTGTCGCATTATTTTCATAACTTTGCAATTCAATATTTACTAAACAGAAGAATGTTAGAACAGATTATAGAACCGACACTGCTGACGCAGTTTAAGGAAGCCCTTGAAAATAGCGGAAATGTAGTGGTCACTTGCCACAAATCGCCTGACGGCGACGCTGCCGGCTCAAACCTGGCTCTGAAACTCATACTTGACAAACTTGGAAAGAAGGCAACCGTTGTCACCCCCGACAACGTGCCGGAAGACATGGCTTTCCTCCCTGGATATAACAACATCGTGTCGTTTGCCAAAGACCCGGAGATGGCTGCCGAGACAATCAACGCTGCCGACCTTATTTGCTGCCTCGACTTCAACGGATTGTCGCGCCTTGCTGATATGAGAGAGTTGGTCGCCAACGCAAAATGCAACAAGCTGATGGTTGACCACCACATAAACCCTGAGCCTATATGCAACCCTATTTTGTCATATCCGCAGATGACGTCGACTTGCGAACTGCTCTACCGCATACTTGTAGCCATTGGCTATTCAGACATGATCGACCTTGACGTGGCGACATGCATATATACGGGAATGATGACCGACACGGGCAACTTCTCATACAACTCCAACCACGCAGAGCTGTATATAATCGTTGCCGACCTCGTGCGACGCGGCGTCGACAAGGACCGCATCTACAAACTTACTCTCGGCACGAGCAGCGAGGCACGCATGCGTCTAAACTGCTATGCCATAGCCGAAAAAATGCGTTTGTTCCCGTCCCACAAGGCTTCGCTGACAATTCTCGACAAGCGCGACCTGCGAAAGTTCAACTATCAAGTGGGCGACACGGAGGCTCTCGCCAACATGCCGCTTGCCATCCCTACGGTGGTATGGTCGGTTTTCTTCCGCGAGGAGCGTGGTTTTGTGAAAGTGTCGATGCGGTCGGAAGGCGACTTCCACGTAAACACTCTTTGCGCCAAATACTTCAACGGCGGAGGACACGCCAATGCCGCAGGAGGCGAATACCACGGCCCGCTGAGAGGTGCTATCGACACGTTCCACCAAATTTTGAGAGATTTAACTGAAAACAACGTTACTATATGAAAATAAGAAACTTCATACTGATGGCTCTGCCGATTGCATTGGCTCTGCTCGCATCGTGCAAGGATTCAAAAAGCTACTCCGAGTTGCTCGACGACGAGGAAAAATCCATAAATTCTTTCCTCGCGCACCAGAAGGTGCTGAAGCAGATTCCTGCCGACACGGTGTTTCAGACGGGTGCCGACGCGCCCTACTACCAAATTGACGACAACGGAAACGTTTACATGCAGGTGTTGAAGGCGGGCGACCGCACAAACAACAGGGCTCAGGAGGGCGAAACGATATATTTCCGCTTCGGACGCATAAGCATCAACCGCTGGAGCGCCGGATATGAGGATGCTCCTTCGGGCAACTTCGGCGACTTGTCATACAGCAGCACATCGTTCAAATTTTCCAACGAGGAAGCCAACTACGACTACACGAAATACGGCTACGGCGTTGTGTTGCCGCTGGTGTTTGTTGGCATCGACAGCGAAATCAACCTTCTGATAAAGAGCCGCAAGGGTCCATACTCGGAGATTGCCGACGTTGTGCCTTACCTCTACAATATCAGATATTTCAAAAGTAAAAACTAACAAACCATTACTTTATAATCATGTCACTTATAAAATCAATCTCTGGCATCCGCGGCACAATCGGTGGACCGGCAGGCGACGGACTGAGTCCGCTCGACATTGTGAAGTTCACTGCCGCATATGCTACATTCATCCGAAAATCAACAACTAAAAGCTCTAACACAATCGTTGTGGGTCGCGACGCTCGACTCTCTGGCGAGATGGTGAAGGACATCGTTGTCGGAACGCTAAACGGTATGGGTTTTGATGTCGTAAACATCGGCCTTGCCACTACGCCGACCACTGAATTGGCGGTGGTTTGGGAAAAGGCTTGCGGTGGCATCATCCTTACCGCCTCTCACAACCCTAAACAGTGGAACGCTCTGAAACTGCTCAACGAGAAGGGTGAATTCCTAAACGACGCCGAGGGCAAGGAAGTACTTGCCATCGCAGAGGCGGAATCGTTTACTTTCGCTGAAGTCGACAAACTCGGACACGAGTTTATCAACGACACCTATACACGCAAGCATATCGACAGCGTGCTCGACCTCGACCTCGTTGATGTTGAAGCTATCAAGAAAGCCAATTTTACTGTTGCCATCGACGCCGTAAACTCGGTTGGCGGCATCGTGATGCCTCAGTTGCTGCGCCGTCTTGGTGTCAAAAACGTGATTGAGTTGAACTGCGACCCGACAGGTAATTTCGCACACACTCCGGAACCTATTCCTGAGAACCTCACTCAGATTTCCGACCTCTTGAAAACTGGATGCGCCGACGTTGGTTTCGTTGTCGACCCCGACGTTGACCGTCTCGCAATCGTTATGGAAAACGGCGAGATGTTTGTCGAGGAATACACTCTCGTTGCTGTGGCCGACTACATCTTGTCAAAAACTCCGGGTGCTACAGTTTCAAACCTGTCGTCTTCACGCGCGCTCCGCGACGTGACAGAACGCCACGGATGCAAATACACAGCATCGGCAGTGGGCGAAGTCAACGTTGTCACTCAGATGAAAAACAGCGGAGCCGTTATCGGCGGTGAGGGAAACGGCGGTGTCATCTACCCTGCCAGCCACTACGGCCGCGACGCTCTCGTTGGCGTGGCTTTGTTCCTCTCTCTCCTTGCCCACAAAGGCAAAAAGGTGTCGGAGCTCAAGAAGGAGTATCCTCAATACTGCATCGCAAAAAACAAGATTCAACTCACACCCGACATCAATGTCGACGCAATCCTTGAGGCTGTTGAGAAAAAATATGCCAACGAGAAGGTGACAACAATCGACGGTGTGAAAATCGACTTCCCTGAATATTGGGTACACTTGCGCAAGAGCAACACGGAGCCTATCATCCGAATCTACTCTGAGGCGAAAACAATGGAGCAGGCGAATGCCATAGCTCAAGAAATAAAAAACGTGGTTTCTGAGATTACAGGCAAACCTTGCTAATATTCAGAGACTGACTCCACAAAGCCCGTTGCCGCCACGCAACGGGCTTTTTTATGCGCCACCACATAATTAAACCTGGTTTTCTGCGTTTATTAATATGTATATTTATAGTCTATGCGCATAACAAGAACAACATATTTTTTTCTATTGATGCTGATTATGCCTGTTGCGGTAGCTGCACAGGTTCATATTTCGGGAAAAGTACTCGACAGCGACAGCAAGCCGATTGAATTTGCCACAATACGTGTAGCAAAAAGCGCAATCGGCACAATGTCGGGAATCGACGGCGGATACTCTCTTTCTGTTGCCCGCCAAGACACTGTCGAAATCATATTCTCTTGTCTCGGATACAAAGAACGCCATCAGAAACTAATAAAGCCGGAAGGAAACGTCACGCTGACTGTAAAACTCTCCGACGCCTCGACCGAGCTGCAGGGGGTGACGGTGACGGAATACCGCAAGCAGACCGACGGAATGCAGAATCTCGACGCCCGGGCTCTGCAACAGACCACGTCGGTGTCGGGCAATGGTGTGGAGGCGATGCTGTCGACTGTGGCGGGAGTTTCGTCAAAAAACGAGATGAGCTCGCAATATTCCGTAAGAGGCGGATCTTACGATGAAAACAGCGTTTACATAAATGGCATCGAGGTCTACCGTCCGTTGCTGATTTCCTCGGGACAGCAGGAAGGGCTGAGCATCATAAACCCTAACCTGGTGGGCAACATCCAGTTTTCAACCGGTGGTTTCTCGGCTGAATACGGCGACCGCATGTCGTCGGTGCTCGACATCACCTACCGCCAACCGGAGGCATTCGAAGGCACTCTGTCGGGAAGTCTGATGGGCGCGGAGGCTTCGGTGGGACACAACACGGGACGATTCTCCCAGCTCCACGGCTTCCGGTTCAAGCGCAACGCGTCGCTGCTCAGCTCGATGGACTCCAAAGGCGAGTACGACCCTACATATATCGACTATCAGACGAATCTCAGGTTCAAAATCAACGACAAGTGGAACGTGGCATTTCTTGGCAACATCTCGTCAAACGATTATAAATTCAAGCCCACAACGCGGTCTACGTCGTTTGGAATATCTGAGAATGTAAAGGAATTCACCGTATATTTCGACGGCGAGGAGCACGACAAATTCGAGACTTATTTCGGTGCGCTTGAATTGAATTTCCAACCGTCAAAGTCGACTGCGTTCACAATGCTTGCTTCCGGATTCCTGACAAACGAGCTGGTGTCATACGACATCTCCGGAGAGTATTGGCTCGACGATGCGGGAACAAACGATGGCGACAATTCTATCGGTGGTGAGATTGGCGTCGGAAAATATCTTGAACACGCCCGCGACCGACTGAAAGCCAGCGTTTTCAACATTGCATTGAAAGGCCATACCGGACTGAACCACAACAACCTGAGCTACGGGCTGGAATACCGCCGCCAAAAAGTCTACGACCGGTCGAATGAATGGCAGCTGCGCGACTCCGCAGGCTACACCGTGCCGCATCTCTCCGACCGCGTGCGCATGGTCTACAACCTGCGTTCATACAACGACTTGGAAACCAACAAGATTTCATTCTATGCGATGGACAATTTCAAGTGGCAGACTGGAATCGGTCTGTTCTCCGTCAATGGAGGCATCAGATTCTCTTATTGGGACTTCAATAAAGAATTTCTCGTAAGCCCGCGCATAAGCATCGGTTTCATTCCCGAGCGCAACAGCCGCGTGGCAATGCGTCTTGCCGGAGGCTTATATTATCAGTCGCCTTTCTACAAGGAATTCCGCATCACGCAGACCGACGCCGACGGCAACTCTTATCAGACTCTCAACAGCAACATCAAGTCGCAACGGAGCATTCAGCTGATTCTCGGCAGCGACTACACGTTCCGCGCAATGGACCGTCCGTTCAAACTCACAGCGGAGGCTTACTACAAGAATCTCGCGAATCTGATTCCTTACGAACTCGACAACCTGAAACTCGTATATACAGGCGTGAATGCTTCGAAAGGATTCATCACGGGAATCGACTTCAAACTCTTCGGACAGTTTGTTCCCGGCACAGACTCATGGATAAGTTTCTCTCTGATGAAGACGCAGGAGACGCTCAACGGCGTGAAAGTGCCGCGCCCTACGGACCAGCGCTATAGTGTCGGACTGTTTTTCACCGACTATTTCCCAAAATTCCCCAAACTTAAATTCAGTCTGCGCGGCATCATCTCCGACGGATTCCCAATGACACCGCCGCAAGTGACTCGCGACGTGGCTTGGCTGCGAATCCCGCCTTACAAACGCATCGACATCGGTTTCCAATACCAACTTGTCGGAGCGCCTACCGACGGCATCCGTCCTTACAACTTCTGGCGTCATTTCAAGAACATCAGCATCGGACTCGACGTGTTCAACCTGCTCGGCATCTCCAACGTGAGCAGCTGCTACTGGGTCACCGACGTCAACAACCTGCAATACGCCGTTCCCAACTATCTGACAGGCCGCCAGTTCAACGTCTCCCTCTCGGTAGGATTCTAATCCACAGCCGTTATTTTGTCAACCGAATTACGGATAAATATCCTTCTGCGACAAGTCGTTATTGCAAATGAGGATGTGTCAAAAGCGGACTGCGCCACAAACTTTTTTGTCTTCCTTTCGGGAAAGGGCTTCTCTTTGGATCTACTTGCCGTGTTTTCTTATGCGGTCATTTCCATTGCCTATTTTGTCGCATTGTAATAGGCATGATTATGGAACATACTCGATATGTTGCACCACCTCGCCATCAAGGTTGGTGATGTAACTACGGCTCAGTAGATTTTTAGTGGGGATAAATTTCTACTGACCCATATATATCCGTGAGCTTTTGGTAGAATCTTCGTTCACTCAATCTAATCTCACGTATTTCTGCTAACAAATGCTCAAAATAGTCTTCTCCGATGAATGAACCATTCTCCATGCGTTTTTTGTCTATGATATAGCCACGCAAAGAGAACTGGCGAATGACATAGGTACACCACTGGCGGAATTTAGTGGCACGAATAGAGTTGACACGATAACCAACCGAAATGATAGCATCAAGATTATAGTACTTTGTCATGTAGTTCTTTCCATCCGTAGCAGTTGCCAAGTTTTTCTCGGTAACTGAGCTTTCTTCTAATTCACCACTTTTGAAGATGTTTTTCAGATGTAGTCCTATGTTGTCGGCGGAGCAGTCAAAAAGCATAGCCATTGCCTTTTGTGTTGCCCATATCGTCTCATTCTTATATAAAACTTGTACACCTTGTTCCTCACCTTCTGCAACAAAGGTAAGGAACTCAACCGTACTATTTCGTATTTCAAATTTCTTTGCCATAATTCATGATAATATTACTATACAATGCTGTCCTAAACATTTTGAACAAAAAACAAAAATAGATGGCCTTTATCCAAGAATACAGCTGTGTACCCGATTTTGCGTTTTTAGGGACAAATGGTTGTTAAGCAGCTCGTGCTTATATCGTTTACCAAACAATGGCTTTAACACATTCTTGTAAACAGCTTTATATATGACCAATTCGCATTTAATCAATCTTTTTTGTGGAGAGCCACTCAAAAATTGTTCTGAAGACCGATTCCCTGACATCCTTGCGCGACAATATCAAGTCGTGCAGACCGTCGGCTACCCCAACCTCCGTCACATCCGCGCCAAGACGTTTGCCATATTTTGAAATATCCTTCACGTCAAGCACCCCATCGCCTGAGTTATGCTCGGCTGTCCACGTGTCGCCATAGACGCTCTTGTCGGAATGCATCAGCAACACCGGCACTTCGACGTCGGCTTTCTTCTTCAAGAAACGCTGAGCCTTGTGAATGGCTGAAATCCAACCAATGGTGACCGACGGCGACACCTCAAGTTTCCAATCAGTATTGTAGTCCCACTCTCCGTGGTATTTTGACAACAGACTTTCGGCATACGCACGGCTCATCCCTTGACTTATTTTCATCTTCTTAAACGGCAACACTGAGACAAACGGAACAAGAAACTTCTCCTGAAACTTGCTCAAATTCCAATCAAGAAACGGACTGTTGAGCACCAATGCCTTCACCTGGCTCCGGTCGGCACGATGCACAGTCATATAGTACGATGTGGTAAGTCCGCCAGTGGAATGCCCAATAAGAACCACTTTGTCATATCCCTCCCGAGCCATCACACTCAGAGCGGAATCGATGTCGGCAAAATATTCTTTCATATTCTTTACCTCGAAACGATTCTGTCCGTCGAGAAGTGAACGTCCATACTTGCGGAGGTCGACGGCATAAAAACCATACCCGTGAGCCACTACGCTGTCGCCAAGTTCGCGCTGGAAGAAATAATCGTTATAGCCATGCACATAAAGCACAGCCTTGCCGGTTGCAGGATTGACTTGCTTCTTGACAACCGTCGACACCACTTTGCCCCTGTAGTCGTCGGCCATCGATATTGTTTTGGCAACATACCCGTCGCCAAGCACATCCTGTTGCCAATCTGCAGCACCAACCGGCATAAAGGTTGCCGCAACAGCCATCAATAATACGAATACGCTTCGTTTCTTCATAAAAAAGTCTTTAATCATTTCAGCAAAGTTACAATTTAATCGTAACTTTGTCGTAAATTTAAGGAAACATCTGATGAAGCATATTAATTTGAGGCTGTTTTCATCGTTCTTCAAAATCGGTGCATTCACATTCGGTGGCGGTTGGGCGATGATTTCTTTATTGGAGGAAGACATTGTAAACAAGCACAAATGGCTTGAAAAAGAGGAATTTATCGACAATTTCGCAATAGCACAGTCGCTGCCGGGCATCATGGCGGTCAACGTTGCCATAGCTGTGGGCTACAAACTGAACAAAATTTGGGGCTCAATTTTCGCTGTCCTCGGCACCATCCTGCCGTCGTTTCTTATTATTCTCGCCATCGCGATGTTTCTGACACCGGATACAATCAAAAACAATGAGACACTGACTCGCATCTTCAAAGGAATACGCCCTGCCGTGGTGGCGCTGATTCTGTCGCCGGTGTTCACAACCGCAAAATCCGCAAAAATATCGTGGAAGAACGCCTGGATCCCGATTGCAATCTCTCTGCTCATCTGGTCGAACATTCCGGTTGTATCCAGTCCTATTCTTTACATCCTTATAGGCGGACTGTTCGGATATTTCATTTATTCAAAAAATTTCCGCACCGCGGTTGAAAAACAGGAAGGGGACAAACAATGAGCATATATCTGAAACTTATCTGGGCTTACTTCAAAATCAGCATCTTCGGATTCGGTGGCGGATATGCAATGCTGTCGCTCATACGCCACGAGATTGTGGACCGCGGATGGATCACTGAACACATGTTTACCGACATTGTAGCCATCTCGCAGATGACTCCCGGACCGATAGGCATCAATTCCGCCACCTATATCGGCTACACTGTGGGTGGAGGAGTCATGGGATCGATGGTGACAACTCTCGCCGTAATCCTCCCGTCATTCCTGCTGGTGCTCTACACAAGCCGATTTATCCAAAAACACAAGGACAACCACCACATAAAGGGCATTTTTGCCGCGTTGCGGCCTGTCGTGGTCGGACTCATCGGCTCTGCGGCATTGTTGCTGATGAACCGCGAGAACTTCGACGACCTGTTCTCAAGCATCGCAATCTGTGCCGTATGCTTCGTGATGGCTTTTTTCTATAAAATACACCCCATTCTGATTATCGTTCTCGCCGGTTTGACGGGATATATAATATATTGAAAATGAACTACGCAGAAACTATCGACTATCTGTTCAACAAAACTTTGGTTTTCCAACACGTCGGCGCGCAGGCCTACAAGCCGGGGCTCGACACGACGCTTCAACTCGACAAGGTGTTCGGATGCCCGGAAAAGGCTTTCAAAACAATCCATGTGGCGGGCACCAACGGAAAAGGCTCTACGTCACACTTACTGGCGGCTATCCTGCAAAAAGCGGGCTACCGGGTGGGACTTTACACTTCGCCCCACCTGCTCGACTTCCGCGAACGCATACGTGTGGACGGCAAAATGGTTTCCGAAGAGTTTGTGTGCTCGTTTGTCGATAAGTTTCTCAACAGCGGATACTCCGGACGGCAACCGTCGTTTTTCGAGCTTGCAACAATAATGGCTTTCAAATATTTTGAACATGAGAAAGTCGACGTTGCCGTAATCGAGGTTGGACTCGGCGGACGGCTCGACAGCACAAACATAATCTCACCGGTGCTGAGCGTCATTACCAACATCTCGTTTGACCACACTCAGTTTCTCGGCGACACGCTTGCTGCAATAGCCGGCGAGAAAGCGGGCATAATAAAGCCGAATACGCCCGTTGTCGTCGGCGAATACACCGACGAGACTCGCCCGGTGTTTGAGGAGAAGGCACAAAGCGTGAATGCGCCTATCGTATTCGCACAGGACAATTCGGAAATCACCGACTTCAGCCGTTCTGTCGACAGCCTGCACCTCTCCACCCGTTCATTCGGCGACATCTCCGATGAATTAGCTGGAGAATGCCAAACGCTCAATGCCGACACCGTGCTGCATGCTGTCTGCCTACTTCGCGAAAATGGATTCATCATCACAGACGGAAACGTGCACGACGGTTTCGCATCGGTTTGCAGAACAACGGGTTTGATGGGGCGATGGATGAAGGTCGACGAACATCCGCTGACAATATGCGACACCGGACATAACCCTGGAGGCTTCCAATACATCGCCGACCAGCTGCAACACGCCGAGTGCGGCACGCTGCGCGTGGTGATCGGCTTTGTCAGCGACAAGGACATCTCCCATATCCTCAACATGCTGCCATCCGATGCCCTTTACTATTTCACGCAACCGTCGGTGGCGCGGGCGTTGCCGTGCACCGTCCTGGCAAAGAAGGCCTCTGAATTCGGGCTGACGGGCAGCACCTTCACATCTGTCAAGGATGCATATCTTGCGGCAAAAAGCGGTGCGGTGGCCGACGATATGATATACGTTGGCGGAAGCACATTTATCGTTGCCGACTTGTTGGCGGCTCTCAAAGAATCTGGGAAAGTGTAGTGGTGCGG
>ULMS01027717.1_pt1 | contig 12244 bp, 8 predicted proteins | sample 1951721 | NCBI WGS metagenome assembly ULMS01 (sample SAMEA4835557, study PRJEB28245) | human gut metagenome | biome: gut microbiome; material: fecal sample | place: Denmark | collected 2008 | reverse complement strand
CCCCTCCGAATCGATTGGAAGGGGATTCTGGGGGGCCGTAACCCCCCATTCTAGTCCCTACCCAATTCGGGCAGTAGCGGGCTGCATCAAACAGCCCTCATCGGTTTCGTCTAGCTTTTTCAAGCTTCTGAAAGCGGACGGAACGTTTGACCGTCGGATTCCTGCTTGGTCATGACGTTCATGAAGGAGTCGTGCAGATGCTTGATCTCCTCGCACGAATTTCCTTCACGAGTCTCGTGAGTTCCTCGCCGTGACGATCACGTTGGGAGGAGCTGCGGCGATGAGCGCAAGGAAGCGGGGGCGGCGAGAGAGGTGTTCCGGTTGCAGTCGTCTGCCGTGCCGAGGATCCCACGGGAAGGTGAAGGATGGGCAGGCGCGGACACGCAGGAAGGTCCTTCGCAGTCTCTGGGGGCGGGAGCGGGAGGAGATGAGGTGCGTGGAGCAGGGGGCTGCAGGACGAGAGGCGAGAGACGGGGAGAAAGAGGGAAATGAAAAGGGCCGCACCTTTCGGAACGGCCCTTCTTGTCTCTGTCATGAAGCTCTCGGAGAGGACTTCAGGCTCTGATGAATTAGACCATCAGGAGAGCGCAGGCGACGACAGCGACGATACACGGAACGGCGGTGCGCTTGATGACTTCGATCGGGGAGACCATGGCGATACCGGACACGAGAATCGTCACGCCGGCGAGCGGGGACATCGTGCGGCCGAGAGCGCCGGTCAGGAAGGCGAGACCGCCAAGACCCGGGATGGTCATGCCGAAGGATTCGGCGTGCGGGGTCACAGCTTCGTTGAAGGCCTGGGTGGCAGCGTCGCCGGAACCGGTGATGACGCCCATGATCCACGGACCGAGGGAGCCGCCCCAACGGGCGAATTCGTTGGAGTCCTTAAGGGCGGCGACGGCGGCGTCAATGAGACCCGTGGCGCGGAGACCGGCGGCGAACACGCCGGCGGCGATGATGATGCCCATCACGTCGGCATAGCCCTTGCCCATGCCGCTGAAGAATTCCTTCGTGAGCTGCTGCGGGTTGGCGCGGGCGATGACGAGAGCGGCGATGGCGCCGATCAGCATGGCCTGGGCAACGCCCATCTTGATGGCCGGAAGGCAGGTGTTGCCGAGCACGAGGATGGCAATGGGCACGAACGGAACGATGGCCTTGAGCGGGGACGGAACGAAGTCCATCTTCTGGAGCTTGGATTCGTCGACCTGGGCGTACTTGTCACCCTTGTGGTCGCCGAGGATGAAGGCGACGAGAGCAATGCCGACGATGAGGATGGCACCGCACATCAGGGAGAACGTGGAGTGATAGGCGATGAAGTCCATTTCAGACATCTTGGCCATGTTGGCGACGAAGACGTTGTGGGACGTGCCCGGAGAGAGGTACGAACCGATCGTGCCGCCGAGAACGGCAGCAGCGGCGGCGGCCGGTTTGATGCCGGCGCGGAGCATCACCGGAATGAGCGTCGAACCGACGGCGGCAGCGCAGCCGGCGGCAGACGGAATGGCGATGTTGATGAAGAACGTGATCGTCGTGCAGACCGGCAGCAGGAAGATGCCGAGGCCGCGGATCGGGGAGGCGAGGTAGTGAACGAGAGAACGGTCACACTGCGTGTAGGAAGCCACGAAGGCAAAGCCCATCGAGCCGCAGATTGCCATGATGAGGGACTTGTTCGTCATGGACTTGCCCATGGCGTCAAGACCGTACATCGGGTCAAGACTAATGCAGCAGAGGAAGAGACCGGCGGCAAGAAGCACCAGTCGCGTTTCATAGCGCTTGATCAGGGCCCAGACCGTAACGAGCGTCACGGCAATGGCGACCCAGCTTTGAATCGACATAAGAAACTCCAAATCCTTTGGTTGTTGAGTGTTTTTATGGGTAGGGCCGCTCTGTAACAGACTCCGCCTGAGGGCGGTCCTCCGAATACAGTTGCTAGTATGCCCTACTGTCAAGGATCGCGCCTGAAGGTTTTTACGTACTGCTTCAGGCAAAAAGGAGCTTCAAAAGGGCCTGATCGGGTCCTAAAAAAGGAGGTTGCAGTTCTGCAACCTCTTGATACGCAACACTTTCCGTAGTTATTCGGAGGTGTTTTCCTGATCAGATGGATTATCTAGGGAATTTCCCTTGGCTTGAGTGCTTTCGCGTTTCTCCCGCTTGATCGGACGCCTGCTTCTGCGGGGACGGTCGGGATCAAGCTTCGCGGCGAGGATCGGATTCTTGAGCCATGCCTGAAGCATGGAGAGGCCGACGGCGAGCAGGATCGGGCCGAGGATGAGGCCGAGGAAGCCGAAGGCGATCACGCCGCCGAAGACGCCCAGGAAGATGAGGGCGAGGGGCAGTGAGGAGCCGCGCGCGATGAGGATCGGCTTGAGGAAGTTGTCCACGCTCGAGACGGCGAGGAGCCCCCAGAGGACGAGGAAGACGGCCATGCCCGTTTCGCCCTGCGAGTAGAGCCAGATGGCGGACGGGCCCCAGACGAGGGGAGGTCCGATCGGGACGATCGAGAGGACGAAGACGAGTGTGCAGAGCATGAGGATGCCAGGCACGCCTGCGATCCAGAAGCCGATGCCTGCGACGACGGCCTGGCCGAGCGCGGTGCCCACGAGGCCGAAGACGACGGAACGGGTCGTGTTGACGAGGATCTTCGTGAGTTCGTTCGAGAGGTCGCCCGAGACGCGCTTCATCAGGGCCTGCACGCGGTCGGCGAACCAGGCGCCGTCGCGGTAGAAGAAGAACACGATGAAGGTGACGAGGGCGAGCTGCAGGAGGATGTTGCTCACGTTGACGGCTGCATTGAGAAGCGCGGCCGAGAGCGGCTCGAGGAGCTTCTGCATGGTGGTCGAGAGCGACGCGGGGTCGATCGCGAAGAGCAGCTGGTCGTGAAGCCAAGGGCCGATGCCCGGAATCTCGGAGATGGCGGGCGGAATCGTGAAGCCGCTGGCGATCCATTCGCGGATGACGGAGATGCCCTTGGGGATCTGCTGTGCGAGCGCGATGAGCAGGAAGCTCGACGGGATCAGCACGCCGATGATGAGCAGGAAGACCATCAGGAGCGCGGGCAGCGTCGTGGAGCCGCCCGCCGACGAACGGGCGCTCGCGAAGAGCGGCCATGTGACGACGGCGAGAATCGCCGCGATGACGATCGCGGTGAGGAACGGCTCGATGATGAAGTAGCAGCCGATCGAGACGGCCACGGCAAGTACGACGCGGATGAGCAGGTCGACGCGCTCGCTGAAGCTGAGCATGGAACGCAGCGTCTGCGGGCCGCGGTTGCGTTCGGCGGCGGGCGACTGGGCGTGGGGCTCAGGCTGGGCCGCCTGCGCGGACGGACCGGGCTCCGCGCCCGTTCGGGTGTCGGGTTGGGTCATGATGGCCTCGGCGGTGCGGCTCAGTCGGCGACGGGCGGCTCGTCAAGATAGAAGCAGCCGTTGAGCGTGGTGCTCTTGACCGCCTGGGCGAGCGTCTCGATCGCGCTCATGCGCGTGAAGCTCTTGCGCCAGACCATGATGACGCGGCGCGAGGGCGACGGGCTCTTGAACGGGATCGTCTTGATGCTGTTGACGTTCGAGCGCAGATAGGGCACGCAGGAGGCGGGCAGCACGGTAATGCCGAGCCCCTGGGCGACCATGTGGCAGATCGTCTGCAGCGAGGAGCCCTCGACCGTGCGCTGGACGTCGGCGATGCCGATGTTGGCGCGCACGAGGTCCGGGCAGATGCCGATGATCTGGTCGCGGAAGCAGTGGCCGGCGCCGAGCAGAAGCATCGTCTGGTCGCGCAGTTCCTGCGGACCGATGTAGTTGCGGTTGACCCACGGATGGTGGGACGGAACGGCGACGACGAAGCTTTCCTGATAGAGGGCCTGGGTCATGAAGCCCGTGTCGGAGATCGTGTCGGCCATGATGGCGACGTCGATGGCGCCCGTGCGCAGCTGGGAGATGAGCTCGGTGGTGTACGTCTCCTCAAGGTAGACGGGCATCTTCGGGGCGAGCGTGGAGAGCTTCACGATGAGCTCGGGCATGAGGTACGGGGCGACCGTGTAGATCATGCCGAGGCGGATCGGGCCGGCGAGCGGATCCTGACCGCGCTTGGCGATCTCGGAGATGAGACGGCTTTCCTCGAGCACCTTCTGGGCCTGCTCGATGATGGCGGCGCCCACGGGCGTGATCGAGATGTCGGGCGTGCGGCGCTCGAAGATCGAGACGCCGAGCTCTTCCTCGAGCTTCTTGATGGCGACGGAAAGGGAGGGCTGACTCACGAAGCAGGATTCGGCGGCGCGGCCGAAGTGCCTTTCACGGGCCACCGCGATGACGTACTTGAGTTCGGTGAGAGTCATGATCAGGGATCCTTGTTTGTGGATTGTGTGAATATGTTAGTGCGGTTGCGGGACGTTTCGCAAAGGGCTCATGCGGCTAGGAATTCGCCAGCCGTCTTGAACCAGCGGGCCGCGTGCCTGAGGGCCGCATCCCTGTCCTTTTCGAGCCAGGCATCGGCCGTGCGGCGTGCGGCGGCAAGGAGCGCCTCGTCGCGATCGAGATCCGCAAAGCGTAGGAGCGGCGTGCCCGACTGGCGTTCGCCGAGGAATTCTCCGGGGCCGCGCATCTCGAGGTCGCGCCTCGCGATCTCGAAGCCGTCGGTCGTGTCCCTGATCGCCTTGAGGCGCTCCCATCCCGCGGGCGAGATGTCCTCGCCGAAAAGCAGGATGCAGGCGCTCTGGGCGGCGCCGCGGCCGACGCGGCCGCGAAGCTGGTGGAGTTGCGCGAGGCCGAAGCGCTCTGCGTGCTCGATCACCATCAGGGTTGCATTGGGAACGTCGACGCCCACCTCGATGACGGTGGTGGCGACGAGAATCTGGGTGAGGCCCGAGACGAAGTCCTGCATGACGGCATCCTTCTCGGCAGCGGGCATCGCACCGTGCACGAGGCCGACGGTGAGGTCGGGCAGGCGCTGCTGAAGGTCGTCGCGGCAGACGGTCGCGGGTGTGAGGTCGAGCTTGTCGCTTTCCTCGATGAGCGGACAGACCCAGTAGACCTGGCGGCCCTGCGCAACGACGCTCCTCACGACGGAAAGCACGTCGTCCTTGCGGGAGGTCTTCACGGTCTTGGTGACGACGGGCGTGCGGCCGGGCGGCAGCTCGTCGATGACCGAGACGTCGAGGTCCGCGAGGTAGCTCATGGCGAGCGTGCGCGGAATCGGGGTCGCGGAGAGCATCAGGAGGTGAGGGACGAGGGCGGACTCTGGGCGGGTGCGCAGCGCAAGTCGCTGGGCAACGCCGAAGCGGTGCTGCTCGTCGACGATCGCAAGCCCGAGGTTCGCGAATTTGACGCCTTCCTGAATGAGGGCGTGGGTGCCGATGACGATGCGTGCTTCGCCTGAGGCGACGGCCTCGAGCGCGGCATTCTTCTCCGCGGTCTTGAGGCGGCCCGTGAGCCAGGCGGTGCGGATGCCCAGAGGCTCGAGCCAGGCGGCGATCTTCCTGAAGTGCTGCTCGGCGAGGATCTCGGTGGGCGCCATGAGGGAGGCCTGATGACCCGAGGCCACGGCGCGCAGGGCGGCGAGCGCAGCTACGACGGTCTTGCCGCTGCCGACGTCGCCCTGAACGAGGCGGTGCATGGGACGGTTCGCGGCCAGATCGGCGAGGATCTCGTCCGTGACGCGGCGCTGGGCGTTCGTGAGGTTGAAGGGAAGCTGCGCAAGGAAGCAGCCGACCAGTTCGGCGTCGTCGCCCGCGAGCGGCGGGGCGGTGCGCTGAAAGGCCACGGCGCGCGATTCGCGCAGCGTGATCTGCTGGGCGAGGAGTTCGTCGAAGATGAGCCTGCGCCAGGCGGGGGCGGAGCGCTCCTGCAGACCGATGACGTCGGCGCCCGAGGGCGGCGTGTGGATGTAGGAGAGTGCTTCGCGAAGGCCGGGAAGGCCGAACTTCGTCCTGACCGCCTCGGGCACGAGGTCCGTGAGGTCCAGATCGAGCAGTGCGCGGTCGATGCGCTTGCGAAGCCATCGCTGCTGGATGCCTTCGCCTGCGGGGTAGACGGGCGTGAGCGCCTTGGGCAGTTCGGTCTCGGCAGCCTTGCCGGACTTGATGCGCGGATGCACCATCTCGAGCCCGCCGTAGTAGCCCTCGCGCGGCTCGCCGTAGAGGCGCACGGTGCTGCCGACGGCAAGCTGCTTCTGGATGGACGGGAAGTAGTGGAGGAAGCGGATCGTGATGCTGCCCGTCGAATCCTCGACGACGGCCTGAAGCTGCTGACCGCGGCCCGTGCGCACGAAGCGCTGGTCTGCGACGCGGCCCTCGATCTGGGCGTGCGTGTTCACGGCGAGCGAGCCGATGGGTGTGACGCTCGTCTCGTCCTCATAGCGAAGCGGGAGGTGAAGCGCAAAGTCCCAGTCGCGCACGAGCCCGAGCTTCTCGAGCCTGACGTCAAGGGGCGCGAGCTTCTCCTGACGGATGACGCCCGAGGCGCGCTCCTGCTGTTTCGGGGCGGCGGCCATGTTCTGCATATATACAAAGAGGGGGGATTGCCTTACGGCCTCGTCACCACGGCCTCGATCTCGACGCGGGCGGCCTTGGGAAGTGCGGCGACCGCGAAGCAGGAGCGGGCGGGATAGGGCTCGGACATGACTTCGGTCATCACCTTGTTGACCACGGCGAACTCGTTGATGTCTGCAAGGAAGATCGTCATCTTGACGGTGTTGCCGAGCGTGGTGCCCGCTGCGGCACAGATCGCCTCGAGATTGGCGAAGGCCTGTCGAGCCTGAGCCTCGACGCCCTCGGCAAGTGCGCCCGTTGCGGGCACTAGACCAAGCTGGCCCGACGTGAAGAGGAAGCCCTCGGCGAGCGTCGCCTGACTGTAGGCGCCGATGGCGGCGGGGGCGTTGTCGGTGTGGACGGGATTGACGGGCATGGTGGGTATCCTCCGAAGTCGGTGCGCGCATGTCGGGCGCGTTGCGGCGAAATCCGCTGAATGCCTATATTCTATCGGAAAATTTTGCACGATAGGGGGTGATTCTATCGGATTTGTTAAGGAACACTATAAAGCCTATGAGGAGGAAAAGTGAGTATAAATACGCAGAATTCCCTAGGCGAGACGGCCTACAACGAGATTAACATTTAAGGCATTTTAGGGGTTAACGTGTATTACTTGAGTGGTAGTACCTTGGGATAGGTTGGCGCGCAGTCCTAGGTAGGAGCCCGTTCGGGGGGCGCCGGAGGGCGGATCGGGCGAATGCTTGGGGAATCAGGAGAAGCGGGGCGATCAGAGATTTGAGGACCCTTGACTGAATCGTAAGAAAAAAAACAGAAACCTAGGGTTACCCCGAATGTTTCTGAGGTGGTAGTAGTAATAAACTGCGCGTGACTTAAGAAAAGCCGCCTTGGGTGTTTTGCCTAGTTCGAAAGAATCGATGCTGACACGGGTGACCGTAGAAATACGTAGCTTTTCGAGAAGGCAGATCGTAAAGATTGGGCAAAGTTTGACGCAGACGTCATCCTCCCGACTTTCCCGCTACCCGATTTCGGCAAAGCTGATATAAGGAATGCGGAGAAAGAAAGCGTTACTTTCTTGCTTCAAAGTCCGCCTCTTGAACGACTGCCGCAAGGTCGTGAAGAGGCCAGTTCAACTGAGTCGCACCAGGAGAACGGCGATTCAGGTGAATTGACGGAATCTGACCCCGTGCCGGGCAGGGCGGAACCCCAGTTTCGCTCTCGGCACATCGTCTTTGGATCTAGGAGACCATTGGAAATGAAAATTATCTACACCGACGTGCTCGTGATCGGTGGCGGTCTTGCCGGTCTGCGTATGGCCGTTGCTGCCAAGCGCCGTGGGCATGACTCGATCGTCCTGTCGCTGGTTCCGCCGAAGCGCAGCCATTCCAAGGCTGCTCAGGGCGGCATGCAGGCTTCGCTCGGCAACGTCATCAAGGGCGTCGGCGACAACGAAGACGTCCACTTCGGCGACACGGTCCGCGGCTCCGACTGGGGTGCTGACCAGGAAGTCGTCCGCATGTTCGTGAACACCTCCCCGAAGGCCGTGCGTGAGCTCGCTGCCTGGGGTGTGCCCTGGAGCCGCATCACCCCGGGTGATCGCCAGGTCATCATCAATGGTGAAAAGGTCACCATTACCGAACGCAAGGAAGCTGCCGGCCTCGTCGCCCAGCGTGACTTCGGCGGCACGAAGAAGTGGCGTACCTGCTACGTGTCCGACTGTACCGGTCACTCCATGCTCAACGCCGTTTCCGACCGCATCATCGCCGAACAGGTCCCGGTCATCGAACGCGTTGAAGCCCTCTCTCTGATTCACGACGGCAAGCGCTGCTACGGCGCCATCGTTCGCTGCCTCATCACGGGCGAACTCATGGCCTACGTGTCCAAGGCTACGGCCATCGCCACGGGCGGTGCCGGCCGTATCTATCGCGTGACGACGAACGCCGTCATCTGCGAAGGCACCGGCTACGACCTCGCTCTCGAAACGGGCGTCGCCTCCCTCGGCAACATGGAAGCCATCCAGTTCCACCCGACCGGCATCTTCCCCGCCGGCATTCTCGTCACGGAAGGTTGCCGTGGTGACGGCGGTCTGCTCCGCGACGTCGACGGCCACCGCTTCATGCCGGACGTCGAACCGGAAAAGAAGGAACTCGCCTCCCGCGACGTGGTTTCCCGCCGCATGGAAGAACGCATTGCCCAGGGCAAGGGTGTGAAGAGCCGCTTTGGCGAACACATCTGGCTCGACATCACGCTTCTTGGCGAACACCACATCAAGCACAAGCTGCGTGAAGTCTACGAAATCTGCCATTACTTCCTCGGCGTTGACCCGACGAAGGAATGGGTGCCCGTCCGTCCGGCCCAGCACTACACCATGGGTGGCGTGCGTACGAAGCCGACCGGCGAATCCCCGACGCTCAAGGGCCTCTTCGCTGCCGGCGAAGCCGCCTGCTGGGACATGCACGGCTTCAACCGCCTCGGCGGCAACTCCGTTGCTGAAACCGTCGTGGCCGGCATGATCGTCGGTGAATTCATCGCCGACTTCTGCGACAAGGCTGAAAACGGCATCGACATCCCGACGTCCCTCATCTACGGCGCTCTCGCCAAGGAAGAGGCTCGCCTGAAGTCCTTCATGAACAATGGCGGCTCTGAAAACGCCTATGAAATCCGCACCCGCATGCAGGAAATCATGACGACGAAGATCGGCATCTTCCGCAAGGGCGCTGACATGGAATCCGCCGTCGCTGAACTTGAAGAGCTCTACAAGCGCTCCTTCAAGGTGTCCGTCAAGGACGTGGTCGGCCCGAACCCCGAGCTCATCTACGCCTACCGTACCCAGAAGATGCTCCGCGTGGCCCTCTCCGTGGCCTACGGCGCTCTCAACCGCAAGGAATCCCGCGGCGCTCACTACCGCGAAGACTTCCCGGTTCGTAACGACATCGAATGGCTCAACCGTACGATCGCTACGTGGAAGGAAGGCGACACGCTGCCGACCCTCAACTACGAAAAGCTTGATATCAGCAAGATGGAACTTCCCCCGGGCTTCCGCGGCTACGGTGTGAAGAACTACATCGAAAATCCGGAATCGGCCAAGCGCCAGGCTGAAGTTGACGCTATCCGCGCCAAGATGGAAGCCGCCGGTGCCGACCGCTTCGCTATTCAGGACGCCCTCATGCCCTACCAGGATCTGCTGCCGAAGCGCCTCAAGGGCAAGAACGAACGCGTTGATGAACCGCTGAAAGACTAATTTTGGAGATTGACGTCAAAATGGCTGATATTCAACAGACCACCAACAAGCAGCACCGCATGCTCAAGATCAGCATCCTGCGCTTCAACCCGCAGGATCCTGAGAGCGTGCCGCACATGCAGACCTATGAGCTGGAAGAATCCGACTCGATGACGCTGTTCATTGCTCTCAATGAACTTCGCGACACCCAGGATCCGACGCTCCAGTTCGACTTCGTCTGCCGCGCCGGCATCTGCGGTTCCTGCGCCATGATGATCAACGGCAAGCCGGGTCTCGCCTGCCGTACGCTGACGCGTGACCTTCCGACGGAATTCACGCTCGCCCCGCTTCCCGCCTTCGAACTTATCGGCGACCTCTCGGTCAACACCGGCAAGTGGATGCGCAACATGTCCGAACGCATGGAAACGTGGGTTCACATGAAGGAAGAGGAAGTCGACCTTCGCAAGAAGGAAGTCCCGATGGACCCGCAGCTCGCCGAAGACATCTACGTTCTCGACCGCTGCGTGGAATGCGGCTGCTGTATCGCCGGTTGCGGTACGGTTCGCATCCGCCCGGACTTCGTCGGCGGCGTTGGCATCAACAAGATCGCCCGCTTCCGTCTCGACCCGCGCGACACGCGTAACGACGCCGACTACTACGATATCGTCGGTGACGAATCCGGCGTGTTCGGCTGCATGTCCCTCCTTGCCTGCCATGACTTCTGCCCGAAGGAACTTCCCCTGAAGACGCAGATCGCCTTCATCCGCCGCAAGATGGCTGAACAGGGCATGCGTGGTTACGACAAGGTTCTGCCGACCCAGAAAAAGGCTATTCCCATTAAGCCGGCTAGGCAGTAAAATGTAGGTCGTGAGAGGTGATCTTTTGGTTTGAGATCATTTGATCACCTCTTGCGGTTTCGACCCGTTTCCCGGGATCAGCGTTCAGGACCAAACATAACGCCCCGCGGGAAACACAAACGGTGAGGATCACCGGCAGAGAATTCTCTCTGTCTGGTCCGACCCGAATATTTGAGGAGCAAATAAAATGTCTCGTATTGAAAGCGACTTCCTTGGCGAACTCGAGATTCCGGATGAAGCCTACTACGGCGTCCAGACGATGCGTGGTAAGCACAACTTCAACATCACCGAAATGCCGATGTCCCAGGAACCGTTCTTCGCCATCGCCTACGGCTATGTGAAGAAGGCCTCCGTGATGACGAACAAGGAACTTGGCTGCATCCCGGCCGACGTCGCTGACGCCCTGATCTGGGCCTGCGATCAGATCATCGCTGGCAAGTACAACGACCAGTTCGTCACCGATTGGCTCCAGGGTGGCGCTGGCACGTCCACGAACATGAACTGCAACGAAGTGCTCTGCAACCTCGCTTGCGAACACCTCGGCCTCCCGAAGGGCGACAAGAAGGTCTCCCCGAACGACCACGCCAACTTCGGTCAGTCCACGAACGACTCCTACCCGACGGCCTTCCACCTGTCCCTGATCCTTCGCTCCAACGTCCTTCTCAAGGCTGTTGAAGACCTCGTCGCTTCCTTCTACAAGAAGGCTGAAGAAACCAAGGACGTTCTCAAGATGGGCCGTACCCACCTTCAGGACGCCGTTCCGATGTCCTTCGGTCAGGAATTCCACGGCTGGGGCTTCACCATCGCCGACGAAATCAAGACGATCAAGGAAGCTCAGGAACACCTCAAGGTTGTCAACCTCGGCGCTACCGCCATCGGCACGACCGTGACGACGCATCCGGAGTTCCCGGCCAAGGCTGTCAAGCACCTCGCTGAAATCACCGGCATCGACTTCCGCAACAGCGAAGACCTCATCGCTGCTACGTCCGACTGCGGCTCCTACGTTGCTCTCTCTTCCGCTGTGAAGAGCCTCGCCGTCAAGCTCACGAAGGTCTGCAACGACCTCCGTCTCCTCGCTTCCGGTCCGCGTACGGGTCTCTCCGAGCTCATCCTTCCGCAGCTCCAGCCGGGTTCCTCCATCATGCCGGGCAAGGTCAACCCCGTGATCCCGGAAGTCACCAACCAGGCTGCCTTCCTCGCCATTGGTCTCGACACGACGGTCATGCTCGCCTCTTCCGCCGGCCAGCTCGAACTGAACGTCATGGAACCGGTCATTACGTTCGCCCTCTACATGCAGATGAAGGTCATGACGAATGCCTGCAACCATCTGCGTGAAAAGTGCATCGACGGTATCGTCGTGAACGCCGAACACTGCAAGGATCTCGTCATGGGTTCCCTCGGCATCATCACGATCCTGAAGCCGCACTTCGGCTACAAGCCCTGCGCCAACATCGCTCGTGAAGGCTTCCTCACCGGCAAGTCCCTCCACCAGCTCGTTGTCGAAGAAAAGCAGATGCTTACCCAGGAACAGTGGGACAAGGTCTTCACGTACGAAAACCTCATCAACCCGAAGTTCGAAAAGTAAGAGAATAAAGTCTGGATCCAGGCCGCTCTGAAAAAGGGTGGTCCCGGACAAAAAAAACGAAGCACTCCGGTTTGGGCTCCTGCCCAAGCCGGATTGCTTCGATT
>ULMS01029200.1_pt1 | contig 12341 bp, 15 predicted proteins | sample 1951721 | NCBI WGS metagenome assembly ULMS01 (sample SAMEA4835557, study PRJEB28245) | human gut metagenome | biome: gut microbiome; material: fecal sample | place: Denmark | collected 2008 | reverse complement strand
TACCGCATTCCGGATGCCCGCTGCCGCTGTCTCCCCGTCCACTGCAAGAAGCCGCGCCGCCTGGTAAGCGATGCAGGCGTTGACTGCCTGATATTCCGCTTCGAAGGGAATAAACAGACGCTGGCTTTTCTCTTTTATCATCAGAATCATCCCGCCATGTTCCCGCCGAAGATCCGTATACACTGCCGGGCTGATCGGATATGCCGGACAGGAAAGTTCCGCCGCCCGATTTCTGATAACAGCCGAAGCCGCCGCATCCGTATCATCGTACACCACCGGCATATTTTTTTTCAGGATTCCCGCCTTTTCGCCCGCGATCTGTGTCACCGTGCCGCCCAGGTATTCCATATGGTCAAGGCTGATCGAAGTGATGACCGTAAGCGCTGGATGCTCGATGCAGTTCGTTGCATCCAACCGTCCGCCAAGCCCCGTTTCCAGAATCACATACTCCGGCTTTTTCCGGCGCACCATCCACATGAACATCAAAAACAGATATTCAAAATACGTCGGATGCCCCAGTCCTTCCTGCTCAAAATGAGCATATGATGCCTTAACCGCCTCAAACGCCTCCAGGAACAGTGCATCATCTGCTTCCTGTCCATCAAAAGAAAAACGCTCCGTCACGCGCACCAGATGAGGAGACGTAAACCGCGCCGTCCGCTTCCCGGCTTTCTGCAAAACCGCATCGAGAAACGAGCAGACCGACCCTTTTCCATTTGTTCCGGCCACATGTACGATTCTTTCCTCCTGCGGCAATGCATTCAGGTATGAAAGCATCCTGCGAAGCCCCTCCGCCGTATGTTTTTCACTGGTAAATTTCGGTATCTCATTCAGATATGCATCTGCCGCTTCTACCGTCCATTCTTCTTGTCTCATGGCATGAAATATCCTTTCCTGGCAAACGGAAGCGGCAGTACGAACTCTGCCGTCTGCCGCCTTGTCTTTTGTATGTTATTATTTTATATCATTTGCGGAGATCGTGCAAGTGGTTATATGGAATAAAGGCTGTACCTTCTTGTGTAATAGTAACTGTTCACAGGCAATGGAGAATTCCAAGGTATTTCCTATTATGCAAGAAACCCCTCTTGATAATCAAGAGAGGTTCCACTCATCAGCTCCCTGCCGGACTTGAACCGGCGACCTACGCATTACGAACGAGAAGAAAAGCCTTTCCATGCTCTGTAAAAAGTCTTGAAACCATTGATTTATAAGGGCTTTTCGAATCCCATTTTCTCTATCTTTTTCTAACTTTCGGGGACTTTTTACGATTTCAGTCCCCAAACAGTCCCTAAGAAACATCACTCTACCAGATGCAGCGCGGCGCGCTCGGTGCTGCTTGTCCATGTCCTCTGAAAGCGTTCCACGCCATTTCCTCGCAGTCCATCGCCGTATATTTCTTCGTACTCTGGCAGAAACCGCGCCAGGCGCTCCCGATAGTCCCAGCTCCGCAGCCGCCGGATCGCCTTGCTCTGCCTTGTCCGCGCCTCTGATGCCGTCAGACCGCACAGCCGCCCCGCCTCTTCCAACGTGGCGCTATATTGGTACCTCGCCCGGATGATCGCCGCCTGCTTCGGCTCCAGCTCATCCACACACGCCCACACCTCCCGGCTGCATTCCTCGCGCTGGATCCGCTCTATTACATCCTCTTCCAGACTTTCAGCAGATGCAACCAGTTCGCCCGCTGTGGCATCCTCTGAACCATCGCGCCCTGTTACAGGTGCTTCCAGACTTCGCAGATTCATCATACAGGCGTTTTCCCGAAGTCCCTCGACCTATTCAAGGGTAAGACCCATAAAGCGGCAAATCTCGGCATCTGACGCATCACAACCGTGTTTTCTGTAATATTCGGCTTGATATTTCTGCATCTTCTGAATCTGTTCCAGGCAATGCACCGGGAGCCGCACACAGCCGCCGCTGTTCTGCAGATAGCGCCGCATTGCCTGCCGGATCCAAGGTGCTGCATAGGTAAGGAACCTGCATCCCGCATCCGGATCGAAGTTGTCTATAGCCGGATACAATGCAAGATAGCCTTCTTGCTCTAAATCTTCCATTTCTCCGCTGTCCCGATACTGCCAGGCAATCGACCGAATAAAATTTTTTACCTGTCCATACAGAAGCGCCATGTTGTTTCCCACATCCTCCCCGGACTGGATCCGGATCACAAGTTCCTCGTTCGTCATGTCCTTACCCCTCTTTGTTATTTATCTCATTTTCCTGCAATCCAGCGCCCCAGCCAAACCCCAAGTACGATCGCAAGCACCTTCAGAATCTCATCCACTCTCTTTTCCTCCTTTCATCCGGCGATCAACGTATTCTTTCCCGTACTCTTCCACCGCGTAATCATAGCCGTAAATATTCAGCTCTACATCAAACATATCTTCTATTTCGCAGCGCTGCAGGCGATTAAATCTCCTTTCAAGGCTTTCTATCCTATCCATTGCCCTCTCCTTCCTCGCTCTCTCTGATAAGCCGTTCAAGCTCATCAATCCGGCGTTTTTGTTCGTCTGTGCGAATGGATGACAGAACCGCATTACAGCCAACTATGATTGTATTTCCGGTCTTGCTGTCCATTTCTCCGTTCGCGACCATGTTGATTACCCGTGATATAGTCCGGCGCACCTCCGTTGCACTGTTTGTCCGTAATCTTATTTTTCCCATCTACCACCTCACATAAAAAAAGCGCCCCGAACAATCCAACAGGAAAGCCCGAAGCGCTCTTTTATTATTCCGGCTGTGCCTGATAATAAATAGCCTTTGTTTTATTATCCAGCACAAACGCATCATAGACGATACGCCCCTCTACCAGATCGCCACTGATTCCCGGCGGATCCTGGTGGATTTTATAGTCAGCCAGTTTGGTTGGTGCTACCGTCGCGGATGGATGAGCCAGCATGAAACCGAAGTGTTCCGGAAGTCTTACCGCCGGCACCTTGATCACGTTCGTGCCGTCAAGGTTGGCAATTACGCCGCGGATCCTTAAATCGTTCCCGATCTCCGTTTCCATTGTGATATCCTTGCAACGCTTCATAAGCTGGTACACTTCCGGGCTGACAACAAGCTGTCTGTCAGTCTCCGGCACTTCCTCATCATCCAGCGCCTTGCTCGCTTTCAGAATCTCCGTATAGATATTTTCAGCGGTAAGCGCTACCGCATCCGGTTTATTGCCCGCTTTCGTTGCCATCGCTTTATAGGTGTGTGCGTCCACTTCCGGGATCACCACCTCACGGAGCTGTCTGGCAAGTGCCTTTGCCGCTGTAAGCTGCTGATTTGTTTCGTCCGCATCCAGTTTATCAATCGTGAATGTGAACGAACGATCTCTTGTCATTTCAAAACTTTCTGTAGTGGCGTCAAGGTCTTTCGCTGTTCCGTATCTGGAAGCCGCATAGTCAGAAACCGGATGGCGGATATAGTCGTTCATTTCCGCGGTACTGATTTTATAAACTTTGACAATGCGGGCACCTACGAAATCAAAGTCCTGGTTCGTAAGCAGTGAAATTTTACTTTCTGCCTTAAATTTTTCGTCCGTATACGGGGCGAACTTTGTTACTAAATCAATCGACATTCATTAACTCCTTTCAGTCTAAGCCGAAAGCCTTTCGAATATCCGCTTCTTCGCCCTCTTTAAGAGGGCCCGGAGTAACGCCCACCACCCGCGGGATCGGTGCTGCGTTCGGCGCCTGGATCTGCATCGCTGCCAGTTTCCCGACATTCTCCATGAACGTTTCAGCGTTTGATGTATCAAGGATATCTAACAATTCTTTCGGATATCCTGCTTCCGTCAGCTTTTCAGCACATTTCATTCTATTTTCTCGCCGGGTAAGATCCAATTCTCTTTCCTCGATAGTCTGCCCGGTGCCTCTTCTTTCTCTCGCTAATCTGTCCTGAACGATTCTATTCACTTCTTCCTGTGTGAACGTCTTCGGTTCTGTGCTATCCCCCGCTGTCTGCTGGGTGTTGTTTCCCTCTGTCTGAGTGTTAGTGTTATTTTCCATTCCATTTCCTTTCCCGTTTTACGCCTGGTAGGCTATTTTAAGCAAACAAAAAGGCGCAGAAACAACTTCGTTCATTTCTGAACTAAGCTATTCCCGCGCCATTCTATCAAAGGCTTCCACAGTTTGGAGAGTAAACAGGCACACACATTTTTTCTGTGGGGTACTATCAATGTTTTGTTTGCCATATCTATTATACCATAATAGGGGGATATATTCAAGAAAACCATTGATTTTACAAAGGATTGAAAAGTCAAGCAATAAATGCAAAACTTTACTTGCGAAACATCATTTCATCATTTTGCACAACTATGTTTGCGTTTTGTTGGCAAATTTGCACAGACTGCCCCTCTTTTCGTTTTGCTCTCTGCTTATTCTACTCTTTTTATGCCAGTCTCGCCAGTTCTTTCTGGAACAGTTCGCCGGAGGTTTTCCATCCGAACATCTCCCTTGGGTAGTCGTTGATCCAGTCCTCTACCCTCTGGATATCGTCCTCTGTCCGGTCATCGAAGTTCTCTCCCTTTGGTATCTTCCTGCGCACCAGTCGGTTCTGGTTTTCGTTGCTGCCACGCTCAAAGGAGCAGTATGGGTGGCAGTAGAACACGGTCACTCTCTTTTCGGACTCATCTGCTGCCGACTGCTGCATTCCCTCCCAGTCAGCGAACTCCGAGCCATTGTCCACGGTTATGGTCTTGAACACCTGCCCGAATCGCTCTCCCCATTCCGCTTCTAACTGATCCAGTCGCTTGCAGACCTGCTCAGTCGTGTGCTCATATAAAAGGTATATGAGTTCGTTCCTGGTCTTTCTCTCTGTCAGTACCAGAAGGCTGTGTTTACTTTCCCCTCTCTTGCCTACCACTGTGTCCATCTCCCAGTGTCCGAATTCCTCTCTGGTGTCGATGTCCTCTGGCCGCTTCTCTATGCTTGTACCTGCGTTGGCTCTCGCCTGCCTGCGGACTTTCTTATTCTTCTTTTTCCGTCTGCCTTTTACTGGGAGTTCCTTATTTGTGATTGTGAGGAATATCCCCTTGTCGATGTAACTGTAAAGGGTCGGCTTGCTAATCTCTGTTTCAAACTCCAACCCCTTGGCTTTAATTTCTCCGAGGACTGCTCCGGGCGAGTATCCGTCCTCTGCTATCTTTGTTTCTATGTACTCTGCCAGTCTGTGGTCTTTGCCTATCTTAAGGTCTGGACCCTTATCTCGCAGGTTCTGTTGATACTTATCCTCTGCGATGTCTGGGGAGTACCGTTCTTCCTCTGTCAGATCTGAATTGGTATGTGTGTATGTTCCTCTCTTTATCTCACGGTATATGGTGCTGACATGGACTCCTATCTGGTCAGCGATTTCCTGTTTGCCGTGTCCTGCTTTCAGCAGTGCTTCTAATTTCAGCCTGTCGGCTCTGGATAACTGTTTAAATCTGCGCATGGCAGCACCTCCTTGTCTCTTTCTACTATTATCGGTGTTAAAGTTATAAATTTCAATAACAAAACACTTATAAATAAGGATAAGATACCAACAAAGAAGTGGTGCTTTTATGGTTATATTTTTGTTGAATTTATGGGTTATAAAAGACTTGAATACCTCCGCAACCCAAGGTAATATACAGACAACCTAAAGGAAAGGAGGTGCATCCGATGAATTTGGATGATTTGGTTTCTAAAATAAATAAGCTGAGTAAAGTTGTTCGAGCCCTTACTCAGCTTGCATTGGAAATCGGAACGCTCGTAGCGGTTATCCGATTCATCATCTTATGATGATGGCTTGGGGGAGGGGTCCACCTCTCTTCCTTGCTTCTCAAAATATACCACACGATTGGAGGTCTTGTCAATGAAACGGTTATGTGTTTCAGTTTCGGTTCTGGCTTTTCGGATAGCGGAGTTGCTTATCGTGGTTTCTGGTCTGCTTCTCCTGCTTTCCAGAATGTAGCCGGTCCGTCCGGGGCAGTGCATCTGCTCCGGCTCTAACCCACCGATGTCTGGTCCCAAGTCCAGAAGGCGGAAGCGTGAGGGGAGCAAAGGACAATGCCATGTCTGAGTGATGTCTGACAAGTTTGCCTGGTTTTTAATGTGAAAGCCTTAAAGGTAGGAGGAGTTATTGGTTTTTACCGATTGCCTATCGCAACTCGTTGATTTTGTTTCCTGCGTTGCAGAGAAAGGGTTAGGTGATGTGTAGCCGAGCACGAGGTCTTATCTGGTGTACCGTAACACTGGACGCTCTCTCCAGTCGGGCGAGACCGATGGGCGACATGGCTTATTGTTCCTTTTTGAAAAACGGCGATAAATTTCCGGCGGTAAAACTCCGGCGATAAAATCTGAAAGGATCTGATAAAATGATTTATATTGATAAGTGCCGCACCGACCTCGGTGTTACCGTGGACGAGTGGGCGGTTGATGATAGATGTCGGTTCTCTGATTCCGGCAAGGTCGGCATAGGGACTGGTGTTCGTGTGCTCGATATTACTGACAAGTTTGGCGATGTTCTGGTTCGCCTTGTGATTTCGGATTCCTGCTCTGACAATGTCAGCAGGTTCTCCTGCAGGGAGGTGTTGTCTCATGAATAAAGAACTGCTTGAGCCGATCATGCGTGCTCACGGAGATAAAAACAAGGACTTGGCTGCGGCCATTGGTATGTCCGTTCCGAACTTCTCCACCATCTGGAATGGTCGTGGTGAGTTTGCTCTAAAATATATCCGTCTGATTGCCCGGCGGTATTCTCTTACCCCGGAGCAGGTCTATAAAATCTTTATCTTTCCGCAGGGGTAATCATTGCCCCTGCTTTTTCTTTGGCTTTCAAATCTGCCCCATTTAGGCAATAAAAAAGACCCAGTGGGTGTTTGTTCCACTGGGTTGCTTTTCGTCTTATTCTGGCTGTCACGGTGCGCCACGCTCTGGGTTCTGCGTTGCGGTGTTCCCGACATTTATGTCGGTCACATCGTCCGGGTGCTTACCCCCTTTAGAACCCCCTCTGCGGCACATCATACCTCCACTCTTTTTATAAGTCAATCGCCAATTACAGAAGTTCATTGACCTTCTTCTGCACGGCTGCGTAGTCGTATCCGGCTGCCTTCAGCTTCTGCTTTCTGGTTTCGCCGTTGCCCCACTTACCTGCGATCACTTCCTTGGCTACCTCAGTAACGCTTTTTTGCGGTTTTACTCCAAGCTGTGCATTGACCTCTTTCTGGACTGTATCGTAGTCATATCCTGCTGCCTTGATGCGGTTCTTTCTGTCATCGCCATTTCCCCACTGTCCTGCAATGACTTCCTTGGCGATTTCTGCCACGCTCTTTTTCGGTGCGGAGGTTGCTCCTGCAAGGCGGTTCACTTCTGCCTGCACCGTTGCGTAGTCATATCCGGCAGCAGCCAGTCTATTCTTGCGGTCATCTCCGTTTCCCCAGTCTCCTGCGAGCACTTCCTTTGCCACCTCAGTGACGGATTTCTTCTCGCCCTGGTTCTCTTTGATTTCCTCTCCGTAGTAGTAATCCATATCTACCTTGCCATCGATGCCGCTTACTGTTCCGGAACTGGTGTACTGGTGGAATGCGCAGTCATAGTCCGGAGATCCTGTGTAATCTGCGAGCCAGTACACATACTTGGAGAGCACTTCGTCCGAATACATATTTCTGTGGTAGTCGATGTTGGAATAAACACCTGCCTTGTATCCATGGCTTTCCACATACTCGCAGAATGCCTTTGTAAATGCGATGCACTCATTCTTTCCGAGGGTTACTCCCTTTGCCTTGGCTTTCTTTACAGTGTCGTACTCAAAATCGTAGAATACAATCACATCTTTTCCGAGACCTGCCTGCTCCATCTGCTTGATGCAGAATGCCGCCTCCTGCGCTGCCTGCTCTGCGTTGATCGCATAACTGAAATGATATACTCCCTTGATTTCGATGCCGTTCTTTCTGCAGCCTTCCACATACTGGCGGAACTTTGCGTCTACCGTCTGTGCGTATCCTTCACGAAGGATTGCGAACTTGATGCCGTCTGCTGCTACTCTGGCAAAGTCTACATTGCCCTGCCAATATGAAATGTCCATACCTTTGATTGTCATATCTGTTTCCTCACTTTCTGTAATAAAATAGGGCAGCCTACTGGCCACCCTGCTGCGTATGTTTCCTGTTACTGTTCCTCGGCATCATCCGAAGCACCGATGTTGGCGGAGTCGGTCAAGCCTTCCCCGATGATGTAAGCCACCACGGACGCTCCTGCCATGATGAGTGCAGTTACCTGCGTTGCCGTGTTGTCTGTTCCGCCTGTGGCGAGGATCATCATTGAGACGAATGATGCCACTGCCGTCCACAGTTTTCTGCTTGTGAGTTTTCTTACCCAGTCGATTTTCTTCATTGCTTTGTCCTCCTGTTATACAATTTGTTTTAGTGCCTGTTCGTTCAGAAAGTCCTTCTGTTCATGTTTGACCTTCTGAGCGTAGTCGAGTGCTGCGTGCATATCCCCATTGCAGTGTGCGTCTGGGATTCTCTGCACCGCTCTGGCTGTCGCTTCTCCGAGTGCCAGGGAAGCATTGACGCAGTTGATGATGCAGAGTTCATTCTTCTCTCGGATCTGCTCTCTGGCATCTACTTCCTTCTGCCGTTCTTCCCGCTCTGCTTTTTCCTTGTCGGCACGCTTCTGTATGCTCTGCTCGATGAGCCAGAAAAAGAAGCCAGTCAGTGCCGATGGGATACTCGCTGCCACGATGATTGCTGTCACATCCATGCGCTGCACCTCCTCTCTAAAAAGACCGCCTTGTCCAGACGGTCCTTAATTCTGATTTGATTTCTCACACCACTTGCATGGGTACTGCGTCATCGGTATGTGGTAATTTGTGCAGTGGGCACAGGTGCCGCTTTCCTTGATTCGGATTGCCAGTTCCTTCATCAGAATTTTCAGCCGGATACTATCATAAAAGTGCCGGATATCCATCTTTGCGAAGCACCGTGTTCCCTTCGGGTCATGCAAAAGCCACCGCTCTATCTGTCTCTTTCCGTAGTGTGCTCCACGCTTTGGGAACGAACCGCAGGAGTATGGATAGGCTGTGGCTGTGATGATTGGCTCTAATACCAGAACGATGATGTGGTGCAGCCATTGTTCATGAATTTCCGGCATATAAATTTTTCGTCTTTTCCCATGTTCGAAGATGATCTTCGGGGTTCTTTTCTTTGGCTTGTATGCCAGTTCCGGGTGTGGGACGTCCACTCCCTCCGGCTTTGTGTTTAGGATCATGTCGTACATTTTCTGCACCTCATTATCGAGGTGTGCGTCTATGTACTGGATCTCTTTTCTCTTGGTTTTTCCTTTGCGTAATTTCTTATATGCTTTCCGAATGACATCATCCTTCAGCATTTGTTGATACAGATATTTGTACTCTTTGTGACCGTGTTTCGGTTCATTACGCAGATGGATTTCTGTGTGTGTTTTTCGCATTCTGCTGAGTACTCCTATAAGATATTTTTTCTTCTATCTCCTACGCACGGCAGGTGCGACCGCTTTACCGTGCGTCCTGTGTCGGACTCATTTCCACTCATCTTCCCAGTAATGGTGAGTAAACCTTGTTTCAAAGGTCAGCGGTGTAGGAAGCAGGACTGCTTTGGGTTGTTATTCCGTTTAAGATAGAATAAGGCGGCCCCGATGTTCCAGTTGGCATTCCCGGCAGTGTTGTTCACATTCAAGTAGCGCAAACCATCATTCGTACCGTTGTTGCAATTACCGAACCGAAGGGCGACCGCCCGAGGTGACGCAGTCCTGCGCCCCTGTTATTCTTCCTTACGCTATTAAAATCCGATTTTGTTCCACTGGGGGAATTCTGCTAACGCAGACCCCCAGACCCCCTATCACGGTGTCTTGCTTACGCTGCGACCCCGACAGGTGGTAAAAGAAGGACGGCGGCCCCGACGTCCCAGTAGGCAGCCCCGGCAGTGTTGCTCACATTCAAGTCGCGCAAACCACCAGTCGTACCGTAGTCGCAACGACCGAACCGACGGGCGACCGCCACAATCTCGACATTCTGCCATAATCCGTCACAGCCGCCAGTGGATGTGCTTCCCTTGCACGGATGAACCGGAACTGCTCCGAAGCCGGGAACGGTCTGATACTTGTGCGGATAGAAAATACCGTATTTCTGTGTGCTTCCATCACTCTCGAACATCTTCGGAAGGCTGATGCCTGTATCCTGGTACTTCGCTCCGGTCACATCGTAGGTGTAGTTCTTGCTGACCTTGTATCTGCCGTTCACGAGCAATGTGTACGGGTCACGCATCCACTGCTGATATGTTCCAAGGACGATGGAGTGGAAGATCTTGTTGAGTGACTTCGCATCCTTGGTTCCGTAGAACTGTCCGCCACCTACGACTGCATTCTGCTTCACTCCGTTGGTCGGCGCAAGGCTCGCATCGTATCCGCTTGAATTTCCATAGCCGTATGCTTCCTGTGAGTTCGTGCTCTTTGCGAACATGATCAGAAGGTCAGTGATTGTCTGAACAATTCCGCCACCGAGGAATGCTGCACGGCTTGAGAAGTTTGCGATTGCGGTATGCTCTTTGTCCGTGGTGTTATTGTAGCAAGGCTGCAATCCTGCCAGAGACACCATCTTTGGTGTGGAGGTATCTGCTCCGAGGATTGAACCGTAAAACATCGGAATCCATACACCCTCCAGTACATTGTTGCTCGGGTCTTTAAATCCGACAGGCTCGAATCCGTCTCTTTCCCTCATGGAGAATTTAACGACACGGTCATTGCCGAGCATATACTCCTGCTTGTAAATCTTGGCAAGCCACGAGAACGCTCCGCCGTTGTAGCTTGTGTTGGAAACATCCGAAGCAGTGCCGTCCTCTTTCTTGGTGTAGTCGTTCTCATCCAGTCTATAGTCCGGTGTTCCGTCTGCCCTTACCATCCACGGCTTATTTGCCACGATGATCGGGAAGTCTGCCCAACTGTTGAGTGTCATTGTTCCGGTGTCCTTGTTGAGTGAAATCGGAGTGAAGTCTTTGTTCTGTCCGATGTATTCGATTCGTGCTGTCGGACTTAAAACATCCATGTGCTCAATAAAGCCATAGATTCCGTCTGCGGATAAAATCGCATAGCACTTGTCGAGGGTTTCCTTGTCTGCGATGTATGTCTTTCCCATTATTCCTCTACCTCCTCGTAGTATAAAAGTCCTTTATCCACACCAAGCACATACTTATCCCCAGTGGTCTGGTCGTAAAGGTACATACTGTTTGGTGTTACGATAGTTACATCTGTTGCGTTGGCGACCTCGGTTAAGAAGTCCATGGTAATCGTGGACGGGAGGAGGTCGTTGTAAGCGGGCATATAATCCCACTGGTTTGCGACTCCGACTGCCAGTGCGTAGAGGATTTCCCCCTCGTCCGGGTCCTGTGCATAAATGCCGACCTCTTTCACGTAGTAGCCATTCTTAAGGTTTCCGGTGTCCTGCTTGTTTGTGATGATAAATTTCACATATACATTGGACTGGTTCTGGGTCGTCACTGTAATCAGTGCGAACTCCTGCTTCTTGGATTTGAGAGCAGTTCTGTTTGTGAGTGCTTCGCCATCTGAATATGATCCGTCTCCGGTTGCGGCCTTGGTCAGTTTGATTGTGCATCTTCCTGCCTGTGCCTTGGCGAGCAGGGCGATTCCTTTGGCTGTCAGCACTGCTTCTTTGAATACTCCTGCCATCGTTGTTCCTCCTTTATGTTGTTATTTTGGAATGTGATGCCATTCCCACTGCCACCCTCGGCACAGTGCCGTGTACGCTTGCCTGTGTTCGCTGTGCTCCGTTTAGAATTGTGGTCTTGGTGTTTCTTACCACTATCGCTGCAAAACCGCTCACACCGCCCGACAGCGTGCCTGTGCGTGGGTTGACATTATTCCCGATAGTCTCATGCGGGGAACTTACTGCACCTGCTGCAGCGTTCCCTTCCATGCCGATATCTCCGGTGCGTCCTTCCGGGTGGTTTGTTACCGTTCTGGACGGTGCGGAGGTTACGGCTGATGCAGCCGTCTCCTGCATGGTGTAATCGTTTGTGGTCTGGTGGTGGTTCAGCACCTGTTCTTTCGGACTGCTGACCACCCCGGATGCCACTGTCTCATGCATCTCCATTTCTCGCTCCACCAGTATCCTGCGGATATGGGAGCGGGTGTTCTTTACTCTCTGAATGATGGAGAGGAAGTAATTTGCCATTTCCTCTGTCATTCTGGCATTGGTTATGATGTCGAATGTTCCGGGGGTGTATGGACCCTCGGTGTAATCGAACCATTCCTCTGTCCTGCCTTCCCCGAATACAATCTCTATCAGTTCTGATACCGCACTCGGAGTTCCTGCCTTGGTGTGCCACAGGAGCGTCCTCTTTATGA
>ULMS01004722.1_pt1 | contig 12360 bp, 10 predicted proteins | sample 1951721 | NCBI WGS metagenome assembly ULMS01 (sample SAMEA4835557, study PRJEB28245) | human gut metagenome | biome: gut microbiome; material: fecal sample | place: Denmark | collected 2008 | reverse complement strand
CGGCCGATGCCTGCCTGACGCCGTCCATCGTATCGTGGTCCGTCAGCGCCATGAGCTCCACGCCGTTTGCATGCACGAGACGCACGAGGTCGGCGGGCGAAAGCTTCCCGTCGGAAACATTGGAGTGCATGTGCAGGTCGATGATCATCAGAAGAGCCTTGCGCGGGAAGTACGTAGTAATTTTTTGATTATACGGCCGCGCGTTCAGGACCGCTTGAGGCGGACATGGTATTCGGCTCACTTGAAAAGGCGTCCCCTTGCCCCCATATAAAGCGTATTGCTTCAATTGCGCGCGGGCCCGCTCCGGCCGCGGCGGGCGCATGATCCCGCCTGCGCCGCCCGCACTGCGCGCGAACACACAGGAATTCATATGGACGCCCTTCAGAAACTGCTTTTCCAGCGTGCCGCCGTCCGCGGCGAGACCGTCGTGCTTCACGACGAATTCAGCCGCTCGGTCGAGCATCAGCATCTGCCCCTCGCCGTTCGCCGCTTGGCGGGCGAAGTGACGGCCTCCGCACTTCTTGCGGCAGCCGCCCTCGAGTTTGACGGCACGGTGCTTCTGCAGATTGCGGGCGACGGTCCCATCAAGCTACTCGTGGCGGAAGTCCGTCCCGGCCTCCTCTTCCGCGTCTCCGTGACGATGCGAGAGGACGCTGGCGAGATCAGCGCCGACGCAGGCATGACCGAACTCGTCAATGCAGGCGGCCGCGGTCGCTGCGCGCTCATTCTCGACCAGACGGGGCGCGATCCCGACACCCAGCCCTATCAGGGCGTGGTGAGTCTTGCAGGTGAAACCTTCGCCGAAGCCATGACGAACTACTTCGCGACGAGCGAACAGGTCGAAACGAAGATCAAGCTCGCAAGCGACGAATCCGGCGTCGGCGGTCTGATGCTGCAGAAAATGCCGCTTCTCGGCGGCAAGGCCCTTCCCGAGGACTTCGACGAGGAAGGCTGGCAGCGTCTCAAGATCTTCGCCGACACCGTCAAGAGCGAAGAGCTTCTCACGCTCGATCCCGAAGAGATCAACCGCCGTCTCTTCTGGGAGGAATCCCCGAACGTCACGCTCGAAGCCAGGCCCGAATTCAAATGCCGCTGCTCCGACGAAGGCGTGAGGAGCATGATCCTTTCTCTGGGCCGGGAGGAGGCCGAAGCCATCATCGCCGAACGCGGCTCGATCGACATCACCTGCCACTTCTGCGGTCAGGTACGCTCCTTCGACAGCGCTGATGTTGCCTCTCTTTTCGCGGGCGCTCCCGCCCAGCCCAGAACGCTCAACTGATCAGGTCTTTCAGGGAGGAAAGCTTCACTTTCCTCCCTACTTCACGAGCAAAGAAAAAACGCACGGTCCGATTGCGGCGGATCGTGCGTTTTTTTCTTGCCTTACTGGCGCTTCGTGCGGGACGGAGGCGCGCGAAGGTTCTTGGGCGCATGGTAGAGGTCGGCGCGCTTCGCGGAGAACGTCGGCGCGGAGCCCGGCTTGATGTTGGGAGAGCGGTAGTCAGGCATGCTCGCGAGCTCGCGGGCCCTCTGCTCATATTCTCCCGGCGTCTCAAGGCGGAAAAGCACCTCGTCGTCCTTCACCATGTAGAGCTCCCTGCGGGCGCGCTCCTCAATGGCGTCCCTGCGGTGCTCAAGCGAATAAAGCTCTGCGCCCAGAGCCTCGTTGCGGTCCTGCTGAACGCGGTTGGCCTCATTCTGAAGCGCGAGCGCCTCCTCAAGCTCGGCGGCACGAAACCATGCGCCGCCAGGCCCGAAGAGCTGGAACCCCACGACGCAGATGCCTGCCGCCAGCACGAGCATGAAGATGCGCGTCATCGCTTCAAGGCGTCCGTCTTACTTGCGAAGGCAGTAGAAGGCGTCGCGGCCGGGATACTGAGCCACTTCGGCGAGGTGTTCCTCGATGCGAAGAAGCTGGTTGTACTTGGCCATGCGGTCGGAGCGACTCATGGAACCGGTCTTGATCTGACCGGCGTTGAGACCAACGGCGATGTCGGCGATCGTGCTGTCTTCCGTCTCGCCCGAGCGGTGGGAGACGACGGCGGTGTAGCCCGCGCGCTTGGCCATCTCAATGGCTTCAAACGTTTCGGTAAGCGTACCGATCTGGTTGACCTTGATGAGGATGGAGTTCGCAACCCCCTTTTCAATGCCTTCCTTGAGGATGGCGGGATTCGTCACGAAGAGGTCGTCACCCACGAGCTGGACGCGCTTGCCGAGAGCGGCCGTGAGCTTGGCCCAGCCTTCCCAGTCGCCTTCAGCCATGCCGTCTTCGATCGAGATGATCGGGTACTTGTTGACCCAGTCCTCGAGAACAGCGATCCATTCCTCGGCCGTGAGGGCCTTGCCAGAGGACTTCTTCATGACGTACTTGCCGTCTTCGAAGAATTCGCTCGAGGCGCAGTCGAGACCGATCATGATGTCCTTGCCTGCTTCAAAGCCGGCAGCCTTGATGGCTTCGAGGATGAGCTCGATGGCTTCTTCATGGCTTTCGCACTTGGGGGCGAAGCCGCCCTCGTCACCGACGGCCGTGGACATGCCGCGGGAGTTGATGATCTTCTTGAGGGCATGGAACGTCTCGGCACCGTAGCGAAGGGCTTCACGGAAGGACGGAGCGCCCACCGGAATGATCATGAACTCCTGCAGGTCGAGGTTGTTGTTGGCGTGAGCACCGCCGTTGATGACGTTCATCATCGGGACGGGCATCTGGAGGGCACCCATGCCGCCGAAGTAGCGGTAGAGCGGCATGCCGGCCTCTTCGGCGGCGGCGCGGGCCACGGCCATGGAGACGGCGAGGATGGCATTGGCGCCGAGGCGGCCCTTGTTTTCGGTGCCGTCGAGCGCAATCATCGTGCGGTCGATGTAGGCCTGGTCGGAGGCCTCAAGGCCCATGAGGGCGTCGGCGATTTCGCCGGAGACGTTGGCGACGGCGGTCAGCACGCCCTTGCCGCAGTAGCGCTTCGGATCCTTGTCGCGAAGCTCGAGAGCCTCGCGCACGCCCGTGGAGGCGCCGGACGGCACGGCGGCGCGGCCCATGGCGCCGCTTTCGAGCCAGACTTCGGCTTCAACGGTCGGATTGCCGCGGCTGTCGAGAACTTCACGGCCGATCACATCAATAATTGCGCTCATCTTTTGTCCTTTCGTTTGGATGAAAAAGGGATGTCAAGGAAAGAAGATTCCCGCGGTTCGACGACGTTGCGTGCGGATCGCGGGCACATCAGAATATTTTACCCGTTGATCGTATCTTCAAGGAAGGGGCGGGCCTTCACGAGGCGGTCGATCTCCACAAGGCTCTCAAGGAGCTCACGCATGCGGCCGAGCGGAACGAGGTTGGGACCGTCGCTCTTGGCGGAGGCGGGCGTCGGATGGGCTTCCATGAAGAGGCCGGAGACGCCCGCTGCGACCGCAGCTCGCGCGAGCACGGGAACGAACTGGCGCTGACCGCCGGAGCACGTGCCGTTGCCGCCGGGAAGCTGCACGGAATGTGTGGCGTCGAAGACCACGGGGGCCGTCGTCTGGCGCATGATCGCAAGGCTTCGCATGTCGGACACGAGGTTGCCGTAACCGAACGAGGCGCCGCGCTCGCAGACCGTGAAGACGTCGGGGTCAAGGCCTGCAGCCGAGGCGGCCTCACGGGCCTTCTCGACGACGTTGAGCATGTCGCCCGGTGCAAGGAACTGGCCCTTCTTGATGTTGACGGGCTTGCCAGAAACTGCGCAGGCGCGGATGAAATCCGTCTGACGGCAGAGGAAGGCGGGCGTCTGGAGCATGTCGACGACGGAGGCGACGACGGGGACCTCTGCTTCGGTATGCACGTCGGTGAGAACGGGCACGCCGACCTTCTCGCGAACGGCGGCGAGAATGCGAAGGCCCTCGTCCATGCCGGGACCGCGGAAGGAATGGGCGGACGTGCGGTTCGCCTTGTCATAGCTCGCCTTGAAGAGATACGGAATGCCGAGCTCGTCCGTGATCTCCTTCATGGCGGAGGCGATGTCGACGGCCATCTGCTCGCCCTCGAGCACGCAGGGGCCGGCGATCAAGAAGAACGGGCGGTCGAGCCCGATGTCAAAGCCGCAGAGCTTCATGTTTGTTGTCCTCTTGCAGGAGGGCGCGCCCCGGAAAAGTCGTCCAGACAAGACGGCGCCCGAAATGAAAAAGGCAGCCCCACGAACTGCAGTGCCCGTTGAGCTGCCTTGCGTCTAGGTCGGATCAGTCCGGCTTAGGCCTGAGCCTTCTTTTCATCGGCGTGCGCGATCGCGGCCTCAATGTAGGCCTTGAAGAGCGGATGGCCGAAGCGGGGGCTCGACGTGAATTCCGGATGGAACTGGACGGCGAAGAAGAAGGGATGGCCCGGGAGCTCCATCATTTCGGGGAGGTGCTCCGTCGGAGTCTTGGCGGAAATGACCATACCCTTTTCCTCGAACTGGGCCACATAGGCGTTATTCACCTCATAGCGGTGACGATGGCGTTCAGCCACGACGTCGCCGTAGATCTTGTGGGCGAGCGTACCCTTTTCGACGGGAACTTCCTGACGGCCGAGGCGCATCGTGCCGCCGAGGTCGGACGACTCGTCGCGCTTCTGGACGCTGCCCGTGCGGTCCTTCCACTCGGTGATGAGGGCGACGACAGGATGGGCCGTGTCGGGATCGAGCTCGGTGGAGTTGGCTCCGCCGAGACCGCACACGTGACGGGCGAACTCGATGACGGCCATCTGCATGCCGAGGCAGATGCCGAGGAACGGGATCTTGTTTTCACGGGCGAACTCGATGGCCTTGATCATGCCTTCCGTGCCACGCTTGCCGAAACCTCCCGGGACGAGGATCGCATCGACGTCCTGAAGGATCTTCTCGGCGCCTTCCTCTTCGATCTGGCCGGCGTCGACGTAGCGGATCTTGACGCGGGTCTCCGTGCGGATGCCGGCATGGATCAGCGCTTCGTTGAGGGACTTATAGCTGTCGGCGTAGTCGACGTACTTGCCGACCATGGCGACCGTGACCTCGCGCTGCGGGTTCTTGATGCGACGGACGATGTCCTCCCAGGCGGAGAGATCGGCGGGCTTCGTCTCAAGGCCGAGCTTCTTGCAGACGAGGTCGTCAAGATGCTGGGCGTGGAGCATGAGCGGCACTTCGTAGATCGTGGAGGCGTCGGCGACGCTGATCACGCAGTCCATCGGCACGTTGGAGAAGAGCGAGATCTTGGCGCGCTCGCCTTCCGGGATCATGTGCTCGGCGCGACAGAGGAGCATGTCGGGATAGACGCCCTCTTCGCGGAGCTTCTGAACGGAGTGCTGGGTCGGCTTCGTCTTGAGCTCGCCGGCGGACGGAATCCACGGGCAGAGCGTCAGGTGGATGAAGCAGGTGTTGTTGCGGCCCACGCGGAAGGACATCTGGCGGACGGCCTCGACGAACGGCAGGGACTCAATGTCGCCGACCGTACCGCCGATTTCAACGACGGCCACGTCGGGCTTGCCGTCAAAGGTGCTGGCGGCGCCGCGCTGGATGAACTCCTGAATTTCGTTCGTGATGTGCGGGATCACCTGAACGGTCTTGCCGAGGTATTCGCCGCGACGTTCCTTGCGAAGCACGCTCTCGTAGATCTGACCCGACGTGAAGTTGTTGGGCTTGTGCATCTTCGTGGAGATGAAGCGTTCGTAGTGACCGAGATCGAGGTCGGTTTCCGCCCCGTCTTCCGTCACAAAAACTTCACCGTGCTGGAAAGGCGACATCGTGCCCGGGTCGACGTTGATATACGGATCGAGCTTGATCATGGTCACCTTCAGACCACGAGATTCCAGAATAGCCGCTAACGAAGCGGCGGCGATGCCCTTGCCGAGAGAAGAGACAACGCCGCCGGTCACAAATACGTACTTGGTCATGAAGAAGAGCCCCACGCAAGGAGGTACAGGAAAAAATTAAAGCCGAGATTATACCTGAAGTTCGGCATACCGCCCGAAAAACGTCTCCGCTTCCGCGCCGCCTCCGAATCAGGCCGATTATTCATTGTACGAGAATTCTCCCGACGCCGACACGACTTTTTGCCGGGACTCCCGAAGGGCTTCCCCGCCCGGCCTACGCGTACGGAGGAAGCCCTCGGGCTCAGAGAAGCTTCTCCGCATCGAGCACGGGCGCCGCAGGCGCGGCCCTCGGATCGTCGAAGTCCGCGCGGCAGGCGGCCTCGAACTCCGCATAGCGGCAGACCTCGCACTCTTCGTCGCTGCCGCGAAAGTCCCACTCGGGCTGCACGGTGACGTGGTCGATCTGGAACTCCTCATGAAGCTGCCTGCGCAACACGTCGAGGATCTTGGGCCAGCACTCGGGGCTTTCGATGTGCACGTGGCACTGGATGGCGCCGTGACCGGGGCTCATCGTCCAGACGTGCAGGTCGTGCACGCGGTTGACGCCTGGGATAGCCTCGATCGTGCGACCGACGCTGAAATAGTTGACGCCTTCAGGCACGCTGTCAAGAAGAACGCGCGTCGAGTCGCGGAGGATCTCCCAGGTTGCATGCAGAAGCAGGCAGCAGACGACGAGCGAGAGAATCGGGTCGGCAATCGTCGGACCGCCGAAGTAGATGACGGCGCCCGCAACGATGGCCGCCACGGAGCCGAGCAGGTCGCCCATCACGTGCAGAAGCGCCGCGCGCGTGTTCATATTCTTGCGGTCTCGGGAGAGGGACCAGGCAACGAGAATGTTGATCACCAGACCCACAGTCGCGATCGCCATGACGGAAAGGCCGGAGACGGGTTCGGGCGTCATGATGCGCGAGACGGCCTCGAAGAAGATCCATCCCACGACGCAGAGCATCACGAGACCGTTAATGAAGGCGGCAAGCACCTCGACGCGGCCGTGACCAAAGGAGTGGTCGTCGTCCGCCCCCTTCTGGGCGATCTTGTTGGCAACTAACGCGAAAAGCAGGCTCGCCGAGTCGGTCACCATGTGCCCGGCGTCGCCGATCAGAGCAAGAGAATTGCCCCAGAGGCCGCCCACAAGCTCGATGACGGAGAAGCTGAGCGTGAGCGCAACCGCGAAGCCCAGCACGCTCGTCTTCGTCTTTTCGGCCGCATGAAGCCAGTGGCTGTCTCCTCGGCCGTGACTCGAGAACTCGGAGTTGGGCTCGGGCTTTTGAAAAACGTCGTCGAAATGCTTCTGTTCGGACATGATGAATGGTGCCGTTGTTGACCTCTGCTGCGCGCAGACAAGCGCAAGGCCCGGACATCCTCAGGGCTGTCCGGGCCTTTGTTCTGATTTGAGACGGATTATAAAGCCTCCGCCTCCGTCAGGCATGCCCTCGGGCGGCGACAGGACTTACTTGCCGGTGAGCATCGCCACCGAGCCGCTGCCTGCGAGAAGCCCCGCGCTGGCGTAGATGCCGAGCTTGGCGCGCGTGTCCGTGATGTCGAGGTTGCGCATCGTGAGCTGACCGATGCGGTCGACGGCGGTGAACATCGAGTCGCCCTTCTCCATCGTGAGGCGGGACGGTTCGTACGTCAGGTTCGGGCTCTTGGTGGAGACGATCGTATAGTCATTGCCGCGGCGCAGCTCGATCGTCACTTCGCCGGTGACGGCACGGGCGACCCAGCGCATGGCGCTTTCGCGGATCATCAGCGCCTGACTGTCGAACCAGCGGCCCTGATAGAGGTAGCGGCCGAGCTTGATGCCGTTGATGCGGTATTCGGCGATCGTATCCTCATTGTGAATGCCGGTGACGAGGCGTTCGTAGGCAAGGAAGAGAAGCGCCATGCCCGGAGCTTCATAGATGCCGCGGGACTTGGCCTCGATGATGCGGTTCTCGATCTGGTCGGACATGCCGAGACCGTGACGGCCGCCGATGCGGTTGGCCTCTTCCATGAGAGCGACGGGATTCGAGAACTTCTGCCCATTGATGGCGACGGGAACGCCCTCCTTGAATTCAACCGTGACCGTTTCAGGCTTGACTTCAACGTCGTCGCGCCAGAAGGCGACGCCCATGATCGGCTCAACGATCTTCATGTTGGAGTCGAGGCTTTCCAGGTCCTTGGCCTCATGCGTGGCGCCGAGCATGTTCGAGTCGGTCGAGTAGGCCTTCTCGGCGCTCATGCGGTAGTTGAAGCCCTCCTTCTGAAGGAAGGCGGACATTTCGGCGCGGCCGCCGAGCTCGGTGATGAACTGCACGTCGAGCCAGGGCTTGTAGATCTTGAGGTTCGGATTGGCAAGAAGACCGTAGCGGTAGAAGCGCTCGATGTCGTTGCCCTTGTACGTGGATCCGTCACCCCAGATGTTGACGCCGTCCTCACGCATGGCGGCGACGAGCATCGTGCCCGTCACGGCGCGACCGAGCGGGGTGGTGTTGAAGTAGAGCTGGCCGGCCGTCGAGATGTGGAAGGCGCCGGACTGAATGGCGGCGATGCCTTCGTTCACGAGCTGTTCGCGGCAGTCGATCAGGCGGGCGTTTTCGGCGCCGTACTCCATGGCGCGACGCGGAATGGCTTCATAGTCGGTTTCGTCGGGCTGGCCGAGGTTGGCCGTGTAGGCGTAAGGCAGAGCGCCCTTGTTCTTCATCCAGCGAAGAGCAGCGCTCGTATCGAGGCCGCCGGAAAAGGCAATGCCGACTTTCTGGCCGACGGGAACGCTTTGAAGGATCGTTTCAGACATGTTTTGAGTTTCTTGTGAGTTCGTGTTGTTGTTTACCCAGCAACCTGGGGCCTGTGGCGATGATTATCCGCTCTCTCAGCCCCGCCTGCCGCCTCCGAACGCCACTATGTGAGACTTTTTGAAGAGTCCTCAAACAGCTTGAGGAGTTGTACCTAGACGGTCTGAGAACAACAGACAAATGGTCGACATATGACCGCATTTGTCCGCCTTAGCAACAAAAAACACCTGCAGCATGCAAGTCGGCACGCAGAATTGCATTTCTCCGACGGACTTTGCATAATGGCCCATTCTCCGAAAGCCTTCCTGCTGACATTCCACCTCCTCGTCAGAAAATCGCATTACCAACACAAAATGAATTTTCTCAAGCTCGAAGCCTATCCGTTGCTTGCCCGCATCAGGCAACTGCTGCCTGTTCTGGGACAGTGCCTGATGTACTTTATCGCCGCCGTTTTTCTGCTCGTCGCCTCAAATGCAGCACTGACGGGTTCTCTCCATGGTCTGCTCGGCAAGGCTTCTCACACGGCTCTAGGAGCCGTCCCTCTCGCCGCCTTTCTTTGCCTCTATAGAAATAACCACCGCGATCTGGCCCTTGGCTTTGTTCTTTGGCTTATCCTCAGCATCCCTCCGATTACAACTGCCTTTCTCGAAACAAAGCCTCTCTCAACCCTTGACATTGCTGAGAACAATGTCTGGGCCATGACTCAAGCCGTCCTCCTCATTGCGGGAACTGGGTTGACGGGCCTGATCCGACATCGTGCCGTCAGATTTTCCGCTGCCGCCCTCATGACCTGTTGCTGGATTCTCGCCTTCCTGCCAATCGCGAGCTTTCTGGTCTACCTGATCGGCTTTGACGCACTTCTGACTCCGGACATCGTGCTCGCGCTTGCTCAGACCCATCCGAATGAAGCTTGGGAATACCTGACCTTTATGGGACCGTTCATGATGGGCGTTGTTGCGCTTGCGTGCCTTACACTCCTTGCCCTGTCCGTAGCAGCCTTCAAAAAAGGAATGCACTCCCGCTCCCTGCCCCAGACGACCGCCTTCAGGATTGCCGTTTTGACAACTTGCTGTCTGGCGGCCATCTCCAGTTTCAAAAGTGCCAACAACGTATCGCTTTACGCGTTTTATAACGCCTACATCCACATCAGGGAAACAGGTCGCTTCGAAGAAGGATATGAACAGCGCAAGGCGATTCTTGAAGAACTGGCCAAAGCCGGTCAGAAAGGTCGAAGCGGTCTATTCGTATTCGTGATCGGCGAGTCGCATACCCGTGACCGCATGACGGCATACGGCCCTCAGGAACACGAAACGACTCCCTGGCTGAAGGACATGCGTTCCGACAGAAACTTCATTCTGTTCGACAAGGCGTATACGTCATATGTCGCAACCGTGTCAGCGCTCACCTATGCACTCACGGCCAAAAACCAATACAACGACATCAGCTATGACGACAGTCCTTCCATCGTCGAGGTCGTCAGGGCCTCCGGCTATGAAACGTATTGGCTGAGCAATCAGAGCAAAATCTCGCCTTGGTCCACACCCATATCGATCATTTCAAGCAACGCGGATCATCACGTCTGGCTTGGGGAAACTTATGACGGAGAACTCCTCAAGCATCTTCCCACCCAAGACGGGAAGCCTACTGTGATCTTCATCCATCTCGTTGGCAGTCATACCGACTACCCCAATCGTTACCCCCCCGGAATACAAGTTCTGGGACGAGCAGGACAGGACGAATGCCTACGACAATTCCCTCAGGTACAACGACTGGGTGCTTTCCCAACTTTATGAGGCTTTCAAGGCACGTCCCGACTTTCAGGTCATGATTTATATGGCCGACCACGGAGAGAATCCAAAGCTCGGACACAGGCCGGCTCATTTCACTTGGGACATGGCCAGAATTCCCCTGTGGTTTGCCATGTCGGACGATTTCGTGAAAAAGCACCCTCAGACCGTCGCCGCGCTCAAGGAAAACGCAGTGAAACCGTTTACGAACGACATGATGTTCGACTCGCTCTGCGGCGTCTTCGGTCTCAAGGAATGGCCGTTTTACAACCCCAAAAACGACATTTCCTCTTTTACATACGACCGCCCTGTCTCGGAGCTTCGCACCATGTACGGAGATATTCGCATCGACAGCGATCCAAACCTCTAAAGTCGATTTCGACTCACAAGCCATGTCGGCAACCTCCAAAGGCTGCCGACATGGCTTTCTTCCCTCCACGTTCCTTTCACACTGCCGCTTATCGACGACATCTCCGTCCTTTCGCCTACACAAGAGGCAAAACCAATATTCCGTTACAAACAGTCCAGAGTGACACTCTTACTTTTTTCCATAGGGGTTTTCCTATTTTTCAATCTTTCTAGTCCAAGATCAAACGCAATGCACTGTTGATTGCTTGACCTCAATCAATCCGTATAGACTGAACGAGTTACCTGAAGGTACTGCGGTTTCAGGACCATGAAAACGAACTGCAGGGTACGCCTGACGGCCAGTCCGCCACTTTTCAAGCGGCGGACACTCAAACAACAGGAGCGCCATTCAACTGACGCGCTCCAAACTAGAGGAGCAAATAAGCATGTCCATGAAGCAGACCCTGATCGGCCTCGGCCTCGTCGCCGCCTCCGGCGCCGCCCTCGCCCTTCCGAACATCGCCGTTCTCGCCACCGGCGGCACAATCGCCGGTGCCGGCGCCTCCGCTACGGGCACTGCCTATCAGGCCGGCAAGGTGAGCGTCAACCATCTCGTTGCCGCCGTTCCGGAACTTGCCAACATCGCCAACGTGACCCCGAAGCAGGTCGCCCAGATCGGCTCTCAGGACATGTCCGACGAAGTCTGGCTCAAGCTTGCCCAGACGATCAACGCCGACTGCAAGAAGTATGACGGCTTCGTCATCACGCACGGCACGGACACGATGGAAGAAACCGCCTACTTCCTGAACCTCACGCTCAAGTGCGACAAGCCCGTCGCCATGGTCGGCGCCATGCTGCCGTCCACGGGCCTCGGTGCTGACGGCCCGCGCAACCTCTACAACGCCGTTCTGACCGCCGCCACGCCTGAAACCGCCAAGCAGGGCGTCGTGGTCGCCATGGACAACATCATCGTCGGCGCCCGTGAAGTCATCAAGACCAACACGGTTCAACCCGAAACGTTCCAGGCCGCCAACTTCGGCAAGGTTGGCACGATCTTCAACAACAAGGTGACGTACTCCACGCTTCCGGTTCGTGCTCACACGACCGCCACGCCGTTCGACGTCACGGGTCTGAAGGAACTCCCGAAGGTCGGCATTGTCTACAACCACGCCGGCGTGGAAGGCCTCCAGGCTGAAGCGCTCGTCAAGGCCGGCTACAAGGGCATCGTGAACGCCGGCGTCGGCAACGGCAACATCCACAAGTCCATCTGGCCGGTTCTTGAACAGGCCACGAAGAACGGTGCCGTCGTTGTTCGCTCCTCCCGAGTTCCGACGGGCGCCACCACGAAGGACGCTGAAGTGGACGACAAGGCCCAGCACTGGGTCTCCTCCGGCGAACTGAATCCGCAGAAGGCCCGCGTCCTCCTGCAGCTCGCCCTGACGAAGACCTCCGACTGGAAGGAAGTCCAGAAGTACTTCGACCTCTACTAATCGAAGTCTCCGCCTGCGCTTCACATGATCGCTGAAGCGCAGGACTCAAGTCTTGAAAAAGCCCTGATCCGCAAGTGATGTGGTCCCCGATTCTTGGACAAAGAATTGGGGAC
>ULMS01011235.1_pt1 | contig 12712 bp, 14 predicted proteins | sample 1951721 | NCBI WGS metagenome assembly ULMS01 (sample SAMEA4835557, study PRJEB28245) | human gut metagenome | biome: gut microbiome; material: fecal sample | place: Denmark | collected 2008 | reverse complement strand
TCGTCGCTCCATACGCGCTGACGCGCGTGCCTCCGGCGGTCTGGGGCATGGACGGCAGATCAGAACGCTCTGAAAGTTCCGGGGAGAGTTCCGCACATATCCAGAAGCCAGCTCGTCCAGCCACGCACGGTAGAGGCCCTGCGGGTGAAGGTGCTTTCCCCTTCCATCCCGCCCGGCGCGGCGCGGCGCATGATGCGCACGATATCCCCGCGCGGGGGAAGCGCCGTCCCGCCGGTTGCGGCAAGCGCGGCGCGCAGGGTTTCCCGGAACACGGCATGTTCCAGTATCGCCGCGGCCAGTGCCAGCTTGCGTTCCCGCAGGGGCAGCCCCATGATCCGGCGCCCGCGCTCGGACAGTTCATGACGTGCGCCGCCCCGGCCTCCCGCGTGGACAGCCAGCCCCAGATAACGTCCGGCCGCACTGTAATAGGCCGCCTGACGCGGCGTAAAGGAATAGGCCGAACTGATTTCCTCCGGGCTCATCGAACGCGCGGCCAGCAGTTCCAGCAGATTGACCACCCTGGCGAAGTTGTCGGCCTGGGGAAATGGCTCCCGCGGCTCCGGCGCGGGAAGCACCGCATCCAGCAGAGCTTCCAGATCCCGCCGGGTGATGTCCGTGGCGGCCACATAGCGTCCGGCCCGGACCAGACTCAGGGAATTATAGCGCATGGGGTCGGCAAACGCATATTCGTACAGCAGAAATACCCCGTCGGAATAATTGAGGAACACGCAGCGCACGGGCTTGTCCACACGCTCCCGCCACAGCCGGAAGGGGTAGTAGAGCTGACGGATGTGAAAATCTTCCGACAGATCCATTTTCGCCTCGATGATCGCCAGACAGCCGCGCCCCTCGCAGGCAATGTCGATTTCAATCTGGGCATTGCGCACGACAAGGGGAAGCTCGCCGCGCGCCGTATCCGCCATGCATGCAAACCCGCCCGAACCCATGCGCCCGCTCGCAGTGGGCACGACGGCTTCCTCCGCGAGAAAGTCCTCCCATATCCCGCAGGCTCCGGCATAGTGCAGGGCTGCGGCCTCGCTGGTCACATAGCGGGAAGACAGGCTCTGCAGCCAGGCCGGAGGGCGCACCACGCGCGGGGCCGCCCCGGAGGGAACGCCGGGAAGTTCCGCGTAGGCACGGAATGAGGAAATCACATACTCCCTGCGTGATACCGGCAGTATGGCCAGCCCGTTTTCGGCAAAAATCCGCGGCAGGTTGACCGCATGATCAAACTTGGTCATCAGCCGCGGCTCGCGCAGGGCGCGGATGCTGTCCGCCGAAATGCGGCAGAAACCGTCCCGTTCCAGCGTTTCCGCGATGCCATGCCGCTCGAACAGTTCTTCCCACGCGCCGTCGTTGACGCCCATCAGATCGTCCGCCCGCCGCGCGCGGAATCCTGTCTTTCCGGCACGGCCCTCTCATCCGCGGCGTAATTGCGCACCAGCACCTCGCGCACCGCGCCGCGCCCCTCCGCGACGGAATTCACCGCGCGCCGGGCATCCACCAGCGTCGTCCACTCCGCATACTCTCTGTACAGATCCAGAATGAACGGCGTGGCGGAATTGGACAGAAGAAAACGGATGCCGCGCCGGGTGAGTCTGTCGCAGCATTCTTTCAGGCGGATCTGTTCTTCCCGGCCGAAGCCCCCCCTGCTGTAGCTGGTGAAACTCGATGTCCTGGACAGCGGATCGTAGGGAGGATCAAGATAGACGAAGGAAGCTCCGGGCAAATCGTCCAGCACCGCGGCGAAATCCCTGCTCTCGAAACGGATGTCCGCCGCGTTGAAATAGGCGCTGACGGCGCGCAGCCCCTCGGCATTGACGATATTGGGATTCCTGTAGCGTCCGTACGGCGTGTTGAACTGCCCTGCGGCATTCACGCGGTACAGCCCGTTATAGCAGGTGCGGTTCAGGTACAGCAGGCGGGAAGCCCTTTCCACCGGAGAAAGCGCGGCAAACGCCTCCTGATTGCGATCCAGATTGCGCAGCGCGTAAAAGTATTCCGGTGAATTTTCATGTCTGCCGAGATCGGTGACAAGAGCTTCCACATCATCCCGGATGACCCGGTACAGGGCCATCAGCTCGGCATTGAGATCGTTCACCACGGCCCGCTCCGGCCGCAGGGCGAACAGCAGGGCCGCGCCCCCGGCAAACGGCTCGCAGTACAGCGGCATCCGCGCGGGAAGCAGGGGAAGGATGGAATCCAGAAGCTGACGCTTGCCCCCGACCCATTTGACGACCGGCGCAGGCGAAGCGGGGCGGAAATCCTGTTTCAACGGGCAACCTCTTCCTTGCGGCATACGGAGAACATCGGAACGTTTTGCATCGGCTCTGTCATGGAACCGTGTTGACAGCGCCGCGCGGAGCGTATCGTTTTGCCCCGGCACAGGCGGCCCGTGTTCCACACGGGCGAAAGGCAGCATGTGTCCACGACCGGCCCGCCTGCCCCTTCGGACGGCGGAGCCGCGCGAAGGCTCCGCTCCGCGAAACATTTCTTCCGCTCCTCGCCCCGCATCTGCCGCCCGGCATACGACGCCGGGCGGTCTGCCGCGCATGCAGAAAACGGGTTCCCCGCCGGAGAAGCCGGGGCTGCCCTCCCCCGGATTTCTCCGCATGGAACGGAAGCCGCAGCGGAACTACAGACTCCACTTGCCCTTGGTGTAGCGCGCGATTTCCGTCAGGCGGCGGCTCTTGATCCGGTGAAAGGGGCCTTTCAGGGCTTCTTCCCTGGTGGCGGCGACGCTTTCAAAATGATTTTCCACATATTTGACCCGGGCAATGTACTGAAAATGCCGCGAGTCGGAAGGCAGCACCTCTGTGGAAATGGAGGCGGGGTCCAGTGAAATGTAGGAAGCCACGACCTTTCCGTTCCGCCTGGAAATGGAAGGCTGGGTCTTGCAGGGACGCACGGCGAGATTGCAGCGTTCCACATGCTTGCTCATGAAGGCGTCAAGCCTGCTGCGCGCAGTTTCAAGGTCTTTCTGGGCCCTGGCTTCCGCAGCCCCGGTCGTTTTGGCCTCCGCCGGGCGGACGCCGGAATACATGCCTCCGGCGCACACCGCAAGCGCCAGCAGAACAGCAGCGAGTTTCTTCATCAGGATTCCTTTGAGGTTTGAGACCTTCCCCTTGAGGGGGAAAAGAGGAGTTGACAAGACGGCGAAGCCGATGAAATCCTTTTCCGTTGAAGGAGAGCATTTCAATGGCGAAATGCTTCCATGGTTTGAAATGTCCCCGTGCGGCGAACAGACGCCGATGGACGGGATATGGGCCTTTTCCGTTTTTCCATTGAGAGAGCCCGACATTCCGCAGGGAATGTCGGGCTCTCGACAGGCACGCGTTGCCGTTTATTCAAAAATCAGTTCAACGCGGCGGTTCAGGTAACGGCCTTCGGCAGTGCCGTTATCGTACTTGGTGGATTCGCCTTCGCCCACGGCGCGCATTTCGGAAGCGGGGATACCCTTCTGCTCAAGATACGCCTTCACGGAATCGGCGCGGCGCTGGGAGAGGCCCATATTGTAGGATTCGGGGCCGGTGGTGTCGGTCCAGCCTTCGAGAACCAGCTTCACGCTGCTCTTGCCCTTGATCACTTCGGCCACTTCATCAAGGATGCCCTTGGCCTTGTCGTTCAGGGCGGCGGAGTCGAACGCGAAGTTGACGCCGCGCAGGATCACGACTTCCTCTTCCACCACGCCGTAGAACACACGTTCGACAAAGTCCTTCACGGCGGCGTCGCTGGCGAGCAGATCGGCGCCCTTCACGGACACGGAGCAGGGGTTGAGGGCGGCAATCTGATCAAGCACGGCCTGCCCTTCGGGCTTGTCGGCCATGGAGATCACATGGAAGCACAGGCCGGGGACGGAATCGTACACGGCGCGGGCGGCCGCCACGGGATCACCGCCGCGGTTGGCCATGCCGTCGCTCACGATGATGGCGGCGGCAGGCTTCTGCATGCCGGCGTATTCCTGGGTCATGTCGGAAAGGCCGGAGGCCATGTTGGTCATGCGGCCGACGACTTCGCCGCCGGTGCTGATCCTGCCGATGGCCTGGGCCATGCCGGCGCGATCCCAGTTGCCGAAGGGCTGGGGGGTGCCGTCAGGAGAGAAAAGATGCACGGAACCCTGATAGGGCAGGTTGGGAATCTGGGCGTTCACACGGGCCATGACATCCTTGGCGAGGTCCATTTTGGATCTGGCGTTCAGAAGCGGGCTGGTCAGCATGGAGCCGGAGTTGTCAACAAGAAAATCAAAGCTGGACACGGTGGGGATGACTTCTTCCGCCGCGTTGGCCATGGGAGCGATGCCCAGCGCCAGCAGTGCGGAGAGTACGAGAGAACGCAGTTTCATGTTTGCCTCCAAAAAAGATAGTTCATTGCGAACCCGTTGTGTCCACTATTAACAGAGGCGTCAGAGTTCAGCAAGTATAAAAAACGTCCAGCACCCGTTCCCGGCATCAAAAAGTCGAAAACAGGAAAGGCGGAAGCAGAACTTCCGCCTTTATTCTGGAATCATACGCGTTATGGCAACGCCCGTGTTCCGGAAGAGCCTACACGCAGCCGGTGGGCTTGGGCAGGCCGGCCATCTTGCAGGCTCCCTTGCCGGGGCCGGAGGGGAAGAGTTCGTACACTTCCTTCAGCTTGTAGCCGGTGTTCTTGGACAGGATGCGCACCATGGGAGCGATGCCGTTCTTCTTGTAGTAGTCCTGCAGGAAGTCCAGAACCTTCTGATGGTCAGGGGTGATTTCCGAGATGCCTTCGGACTCTTTCACATATTCGAGCCATTCGGGGCACCAGTCGTCGAAACGAAGCAGGAAACCGTCTTCGTCGACTTCAAAGGTCTTCCCTTTGTAAGAGACTTCAGCCATGCGCGTCCTCCTTGGACATGTTGACTGTTTGACGTTGGAGCCTCCGCACAGTGACGGAAGCCTGAAAACGATAGTACCTTGACAGGCAGGCGGCAATCAGGCCGCTTCAGGCAAGTTGCCACAAGCCTTTTCAAAAAGCAAGCCCATTCGCAAAATCCCCCTGCCCTTCCCGCCATGTCCGGGAAGGAAGGCGCTATACCTCGTGGACGTTTTCGCGCACCCAGTACAGCATGTGGAATCTGGCCCGGACTTCCTCGATCAGCCTGTTCTCCTCGCTGCGCTCCATGGGACTGATGCGCAGATACACTTCCCGCATGTCCGGCCCCAGCCTGCTGTCCGCCGTCAGCATGGAGACAAGGCTTGCGTTGTGCGCGCGCAGCAGGTCGAACAGGGGCAGCAGCACGCCGACGCCGTCCCTGAACGCCACGGCCATCTGCACGCCGCCCTTGCGCACGCCGCTCACTTCCACCAGAATCTTGAACAGATCGTGATCGGTAATGATGCCCACGAGCAGGCCGTCGTCATCCACCACGGGCAGGCCGCCTATGCCCCGCTCGAGAATGAGCAGCGCCACGCGCTCCACCGTATCCCTGAGATTCACGGTGACGGGGTTCGGCGTCATGATGTCGCGCGCCTTCACCTCGGAAAGCAGGTAATACAGCTCGTGCATGTCCAGGGTTGTCGCCTTGGAGGGCGAGGCGTCCTTCACGTCCCGGTCGGAAATGATTCCGATCACATGATGGGAGGGGTCCACCACCGGAACCCGGCGGATGTTGTACTCCTTCATCATCTTGGAGACCTTGAGCATGGACGTTTCCGGCGTGGCGGTCACCACGTCCGTGGTCATCCAGTCGCGTATCTGCATCTTTCACTCCTCATGCCTGTGAAGGGGGGGCGGGGCGGAAGCGCCCGCGCGCGGCGGAAAACCCCGCCGTTTCAGTCTACATGCATCGCGGCATCCGCACAAGTCCCGGCGCTAGCGGGGCATGCAGCACTTCTTGTATTTCTTTCCGCTGCCGCAGGGGCAGGGATCGTTGCGGCCGACCTTGGGGCCTTCGCGGCGCACGGGCTGACGGGCGTGAACATTGCCTTCCACATAGAACCAGCGTCCGTCTTCCTTGCGGAAGAACGCGTCCTCGCGCAGCTCCTGCGGCATGCCCTGCACGCTGTAATGGGCGCAGAAGCTCACCTCGCCCGTTTCGTCTTCAGGGCCGCCCGCGCTGGTTTCGAGAATCTCAAGGCTTTCCCAGGTCATGAGGGAAGACCATTCCCTGATGTCGTCGGCGTCGGCCTCTTCCCGGAATTCGGGGTGGGTGGACTCGGTGAGAAAATCGTATCTGCCCAGGGCATGGGCGGCATAGCGGGCGCGCATCAGGGCTTCCGCCGTGGGAGCGGAAGACGCGCCGTCGAGAATCGGGCCGCAGCAGGCTTCAAGTTCCTTGCCGGAACCGCAGGGACAAAGAGTCATAGGAATCTGCCTCCAGAAATTTGATGGCGGCAGTCTGCCCGGAAACGCCCCGGAAGACAAGAGGCGAACATGCCCGGAAAGAGCATGGCCGGCCCCGGAATGCCCCCGGAGTCGCGGCACAGCGGCAAAAACGGGCAGTTCCGCGCCCTCCCCCGCGCCGGACAGGGGGACAGTGCGGTCCACGCCGGGCTGTCAGAGCATTTTGCCATTGAAATGCTCTGCTTCAATCGAGCGGGGCGGGACTGAAGCCGCGACGCCCCTCCTCCGGCGCAGCCGCATGCGAACTGCGGCGCACAGTTCCGACGGCGACGCGGAACCTGCGGGCCGGAAGCAGGGGGCTGGTCGCAGATATTTTCGAGAGCAAAACGCTCCGGGGATGGACCGGCAGGGGATTGGAAGCTGTTCAAAAAACCGATGCCGCGTCGCGGGGAAGCGTCCGCACATGGCTCAGAAACGCGCGGGCCGCTTCCGCCTCCTCCGCGTCATACTCGTGCCCCCGGCGCTCTGCCAGCTCCCGCGCGACATCGCTGAACAAATCGCACATGACAAACACGGATTTCCAGATATCAGCCATACTGCCGCCGATATATGTTTCAAGAAACCTGTTCCATACCTCATCATCCAGATAATCTTTCAGGAATCGTGAAGCCTTTCCCGTCGAAACCCGAAAATCTGTTTCATACCCCACCTTCCAGTTCAGCATTTTCATCAACTGGGAATGACTGCCCTCATAAAACATCCTGTGCACATACGGTATTTCCTCACGCCACAGCCCCTTGGCGACATTGTTGAGACCCCACCAGAACTCATTGCAGCAGGCCCGGAATTCACGCTGCGTCGGTTTCCTGATCCGGTAGTCCTCATCCGAAGGTTCGGGAATCTCGGGCAGAATGCCGTCCTTGTCCAGCAGGATCACGCACAGCCTGTCATCCTGAACATTCGCTTCCCCAATCGGCACGACATGCAGATCAAGTCTGTTTCCATCCCTGAACTGCATCAGCCATCCATAGCATCTGTCAAAATCCACATCCAGCCCGTTGCAGCGATCCACCTCGTCAGGACGCTGCATATACAGCCTTTCTCCAAAAACATCGATCCAGCCCGTGTCCTCATAGAACGGCCTGTTTTCCCTTACCACATAGACAATGTCATAATCCTGAAATATATCCTTTCCAATCTTTCTGTTCGTTCTGGAACCATTCATGTACACGGCTCGTATCCTGTCATCCTTCCGGGCGACGCCGACAATCAGCTCCAGCATTTCTCTTTCATCACGCATTTCATCGCTCGTTTTTCAGAGTGCGCTGCATTTGAACATATCTGCCGACCGGCTTCCGTGTTCCGGCCCGCGGGTCTCACGTCCCCACCGGAGCCTGACGCCGCAGTTCGCCTGCGGCGTCATCGGACAAGGCGGGCGGAGATGAGTTCCGCCCCGCCCGACTCCGGGAGCATTCTCAAAACGAAAATGCCCTGCGACCCGGCGAGTCATGTTTCAAACCACAAGGGAATTTCTGATGAACCGACAGATCCTTTTCCATGAAACCTGCATGGTTATCCATATATTTCCGATAGACCCTGTCTTCATTCCCGTCAAGATTCAGTTGATACATTCTGAATGTCACCAGAAAATCCTTTGGCTGCCATTGCTCTCTGTATGAATAGCAGTATTTCATCCCCAGTCGGCGCATCACATTGCCGCTTTTGGGATTATTTCTGTCATGTGTTGCCGTTATGTATGGAATGCCGTCTTTTTTCAGCCTTTCAACGAGAGCCGCGCCAGCTTCCGTCACAATCCCCCTGCCCCAGAACTCCCTGCGAAGGGCATAACCGAAATCATGGCTGTCATCCATATCCATCTTTATATAACCAACAGGATAGTCATCCTGTTTCAGACATATGGCATAGTAATGCATTTTTCCTTCAAACCGCTTTTCATAAAACTCTTCCGTTTCCCGCATGCTGTTCACGGCAAACCACGGCAAAAACGCATTTACCTCCCTGTCCCTCAGAAGCAGATACAATGCCTCCATATCTCCTTTCCCAAACTTTCTCAAAACAAACCGTTCCGTCTCAAGCCGCACCGCGCTCATTCAGCCTCCTTTCGTCCTTGTGTCATATTGCATGCTCAACGGGAGAAGGGCGGACCCGCTGCCGTTCATGCGGCCGCCTCTCTGCCGGGAGGGGCCGTCCGCCGCAGACACTGCCAGAACGTGTTTTATGCGGCAAGCCTGCCGTGAAAGAGCACCCGGCGGCCTGATCCCGGCCGGACGGAACGCCGACGCAAAAAAGGCTGCCGATAGGGGTCGGCAGCCTGCAAGGTGTGGCATCACGTTCAAATTTGTTTGAATGGATGCGTCTTTCTTTATGCAATACACATGCCATTCATGACAAATACTTTTATATCCATATGTTATAAAAATATCGACGATTTTTTGCGTCCACAGGGGCGCTGAAAGCGTACTGTTTTTTTTACACGGCGCGCGGCAGACACCCCCTCCGCGCCCTCGCCGTACAATTTTTTATCCCGGCAGGCGCGGGAAATCCGGGGAAGGGAAGCCGCCGCGCCGCGGATTCGGCGGTTTCATGCAGGCCTGCGGGGCGATGCCGCCCGGAGAAGGGTTACGCTTGACTTGACGCCAAAACTTGCGTAACGCTAACGGGCTTGAATCAAGCCATACCGGGACATGCTATGTTTGACAGCCTGACAGACCGACTTTCCGACGTATTCCGCAAGCTCGGCGGACGTGCGCAGCTTACCGAGGCGAACATTCAGGACGCCCTGCGGGAGGTTCGCCTCGCCCTGCTTGAGGCCGACGTCAATTTCAGGGTCGTCAAGGAATTTACCGAGCGCGTGCGCGAGGCGGCCCTGGGCGTTGAAGTCATGAAGGGCGTCACCCCCGCGCAGCAGGTGGTAAAGGTGGTGCACGACGAGCTGGTCGCCCTGCTCGGCGGAGACGACACCGATCTTTCCCTCCAGGGCCGGACGCCCGCTGTCATTCTCATGGCCGGGCTTCAAGGTTCCGGCAAGACCACCTCGTCGGGCAAGCTGGCGCTGCTTCTGCGCAAGCGCAAGATGAAGCCCTACCTTGTTCCGGCGGACGTTTACCGCCCCGCCGCCATTGATCAGCTCCGCACCCTCGCCCGGCAACTGGACATCCCGTGCTTTGCTTCCAGCCCGGACATGAAGCCGGTGGACATTGTCCGCGCCGCCATCGCCGACGCCAGGGAACAGCAGTGCACCGTCGTCATTCTGGACACTGCGGGCCGCCTGCACGTGGACGAGGCGCTCATGGACGAGCTTTCCGCCATCAAGAGCGAGGCACAGCCGCAGGAAATCCTCTTCGTGGCCGACGCCATGACCGGGCAGGATGCCGTGACCGTGGCGGAGGCGTTCAACGAGCGTCTGGGCATTACCGGCGTGATTCTGACCAAGATGGACGGCGACGCGCGCGGCGGCGCGGCCCTGTCCATCAAGTCCGTCACCGGCGCCCCGGTAAAATTTGTGGGGATGGGAGAAAAGCTCTCCGAAATGGAGGTATTCCACCCCGATCGCGTGGCCGGACGCATTCTCGGCATGGGCGACGTCCTCACCCTGCTGGAAAAGGCCCAGGACAACATCAACGCGGAAGAGGCCGAAGAGCTTGCCCGCAAGATGCAGAAGGCCAGGTTTGATCTTGAGGACTTCCGCACCCAGATGCGCCGGATGCGCAAGATCGGCTCCTTCGAGTCCATTCTCAAGCACATTCCCGGCCTGGGCGGACTGGCGAACCAGCTTGCGGAGCTGGGCGATCATGAAAAGGAATTGAACCGCACCGAAGCGATCATCAATTCCATGACCATGAAGGAACGGCGCAACCCCGACATTATCAACGGCAGCCGGCGCGCCCGCATCGCCAGAGGGTCCGGCACAACCGTGCAGCAGGTCAATCAACTGCTCAAGCAGTTTGACCAGATGCGCAGGATGATGCAGAGCGTCATGCGGCCCGGCAGACGCATGCCGCAGCTTCCCGGCGGCATGGGCCGCTTCGGGGGAATGGGCGGGGGCCTGCCCGGCATGGGCGTTCCGGGAGGGCTTCCGGGCATGGGAGCAGGCATTCCCGGTCTGGGCGGCGGTTTTCCCTCCCTGCCCGGCAGCGGCAAATCCGCCGCCAGGAAAAAGCGCGACAAGAACAGGCGCAAGAACAAAAAAAGGTAGCCTCGCGCTGCTTTCACCTTACAGGAGTATCATATGTCCGTTAAAGTCCGTCTCACCCGTTCCGGCTCCAAGAAGCACCCCTTCTACCGCGTCGTCGCCATCAACAGCGACACCCGCCGCGACGGCCGCCCGCTGGAATTTCTGGGCTACTACAACCCCAACACCAATCCCGCCGATGTGAAGCTTGATCAGGAAAAGATCGACAAGTGGCTCGCCACCGGCGCGGAAATGTCCGCCACCGTGCGCTCCCTGTACAAAAAGCTGCCCCGCTGAACCACGGTTCCGGAGCCTGCGGGATTTCCCGACGCCGCGGCCGGATACGCCGGAAACAACCCACCGCTCTTTCGGAGCGCGTGGGTCTTTCGGCATATTCTTCCTTTTTCCGGGGCATGTTGTGACTGAACATCCCTGCACGCCGGCCCGCAGGTTCCGGCCCGCAGACCCGCCGGGGCCTGCCCCGGCCGGGAGGGCCGCGCGGCGGACGGGAGCGCAGGGGTGCGCCTTGCTCCCGCCGGACTCCGCAGCTCATTTCCGGCGGCGAAATGCCTTCATCAAAAATTCCCCTGTGGTCTGAGACCTCCCCCTATCAGGGGGGAAAAGAGGAGTTGACAAGGCGGCGAAAGGGAGGGGCAATCCGCACGCCCCCTGCCCGTCGGCCGCTTCAGTCAGTCGGCGGATGGGGCGACTGTGGATTGAAACATCGCCGGGAGCGTTCCCATCACCTCGCCCCGCTGCGGGACCGTGCTGACGGCCTTGCGCGGGCAAGGGCGCCGAGATTATTTTCGACACGACAAAGAGCGCATCACATTGACGCCTGTCTCCCGCGATGCTAGTTTTTCCATGACCGGGAAAGTTCCATCAATTTCGGCCTCCGGACCGTATCCGGTCAAGGGAGTCATCATGCAGCAGAAAGAACTCGTCGAATTCATCGCCCGCTCCCTCGTGGACAACCCTGACGAAGTGGCCGTGCGCGAAGTGGAAGGCGAACAGACCTCTGTTCTCGAACTGTCCGTGGCCAGGGAAGATCTGGGCAAAGTCATCGGCAAACAGGGCCGGACCGCCCGCGCCATCCGCACCTTGCTGGGCGCGGTGTCGGCCAAGGCCAGAAAACGCGTCGTGCTGGAAATTCTGGAATAATAATGACCGAACCTGTTGTTCTGGGCCGCCTGGGGCGGCCGCACGGCATCCGGGGGGAAATCCGCGCGGAGTATTACGCGGAATCCCCCCTTCTTCTTGAGCAGCCCCTGCTGCTGAGGGCGGGACGCGCCGCGCCCCGGCCCGTGCGGGTGACCTCGTGGCGCTACTGGCAGGGAAGACTCATCCTCAGGCTGGACGGCGTTGACGACCGCAGCGCGGCGGAACTGCTGCGCGGTCAGGAACTGCTTATCGAAGGGGCCAGGCTGCCGGAAGCGGACGAGGACGAGGCATATCTTCACGACATGATCGATCTGCCTGTCTTTGTGCGGGAAGGAGAGGACGGGGCGCGCCCGCTCGGCGTGCTGGATCATGTGCTTTTCCCCGCCGGGCAGGAAATCTGGAGCATCCGCGCCTACAGGGAGGGCGAATATGCCCCCGGCGATCCCGGCCGGGCTTCGGGGCATGAAATCCTCTTTCCCGCCGTGCCCGAATTTGTGGAGGATATCGACCTCGACGCGGGGCGCATCCTTGTCGCGCCCCCCGCGGGGCTGCTTGAACTGTATGCTCCTGGCGGGGAATCTTCCGGCGCGCCCGACGCGGAGCATGCGCGGGCGGGAAGACGGCGCGGAGCGGCCGCCGCAGGAACGGACGCTCCGGCGGACCGGGCCGCGTCATGAAATACACGCTTGTCACGCTCTTTCCCGAATGGTTCGACTCTCCCCTTTCCGCCGGTCTGATGGCCAGGGCGAGAGAGGCCGGGCTGGTGGACTTTTTCTTCGCCAACCCCCGCGACATGACCACGGACCCGCACCATACGGTCGATGACCGTCCCTACGGCGGCGGCCCGGGCATGGTGCTGATGCTTGAGCCGCTTGTCGCCCTGCTGCGCTCCCTCCCCCCGGAGCGGCGCGGACGGATGCTGGCCCTGACCCCCGGAGGGCGCCCCTTCACGCAGAACATGGCGCGCGAACTGGCCCGGGAGCCGGCGCTGACGCTGATATGCGGAAGATATGAGGGCTTTGACGCCAGACTTTTCGATATCCTGCCCATAGA
>ULMS01016266.1_pt1 | contig 12713 bp, 9 predicted proteins | sample 1951721 | NCBI WGS metagenome assembly ULMS01 (sample SAMEA4835557, study PRJEB28245) | human gut metagenome | biome: gut microbiome; material: fecal sample | place: Denmark | collected 2008 | reverse complement strand
AGGCGAAATCACCAACGACGATATTCTCAGCCAAATATTCTCGAAATTCTGCATCGGCAAATAATTTGCCTAAGTATCACATATCAAACAAGTAAATCTAACATATCACAAATATCAAACTTTCAACTACATTTTTTAATTAAACTATTCTTAATTTAAGAATTTCAAATACGGAACGGGCCACAAATAGATCTAATTTTCAACATTTTATACAAACAGGGATTCTCGAGAAAAAATCTTATATTTACAAATATTGCATTTTCAGACTGAATAATGGCATTGTAAAATATTTTTCTCTCGACAGCACCATTTCACGAAAAATAACTATATTTACGACATCAATACGATAACAAACCCGTATTTTACCCGCATGAAAAACGGCATTACATCCAATAATTCTTACTCGCTGATCGTCGGACTTTCGGTTTCGATGATGGGTATGATGATGTCGATGCGCAGGTGTAAATGCCGGGTGTAAGATTCGTCGTACGTGTATCTCTTAAATCCGGCTGGTTCAGCCGGATTTTTTTGTTTGTAACAATCCCGAAAACATAAATCAACTTTCAAAACCATGAAAAAACAGAATCTCCGTTTCGAAACCCTGCAAGTACATGCAGGCCAACAGGCCGATCCCGCGACCGGATCGTGCGCCGTCCCCATCCACCAGACGGTGGCCTACACCTTCGAAAGTGCGGAAAAGAGCGCCGCCGTTTTCGCCCTCACGGAACCGGGGTACATCTACACCCGCCTGAACAACCCCACGACCGCCGTTTTCGAAGAGCGCATCGCCGCCCTCGAAGGAGGTACCGGAGCCGTTGCGACGGCATCGGGCATGGCCGCCCAAATGCTCGCCATCACGAACATCGCCCAGGCAGGCGATAATATCGTAAGCACCTCCTACCTCTACGGCGGAACGACCAACCAGTTCAAATACACGCTCCGCCGACTCGGCATCGAGGTCCGTTTCGCACAAGGGGACGACCCGAAGAGCATCTCGGCACTCATCGACGACCGTACGCGGGCCATCTACATCGAAACGATCGGCAACCCGGCCTTCAATATCCCCGATTTCGAGGCGATCGCCGAAATCGGCCGCAAACACGGCATCGCGGTCATCGCCGACAATACGTTCGGAGCCGGCGGCTACCTTTGCCAGCCGATCAAATGGGGCGCCAATGTCGTGCTGCACGCAGCGACCAAATGGATCGGAGGTCACGGCAACAGCATGGGTGGCGTGGCTATCGACGGCGGCAACTTCGATTGGGGCAACGGCCGCTACCCCTTGATCAGCGAACCCTCGGAAGGGTATCACGGATTCAACTTCTGGGAAAACTGCGGCGACCAGGCTTTCGCCGTACGGGCACGGTGCGAAGTGCTGCGCGACACGGGCGCCTGCCAGAGTCCGTTCAACTCCTTCCTGCTGCTGCAAGGACTCGAAACCCTCTCGCTGCGCGTACAGCGATCGGTGGACAATGCGCTCGAAATGGCCCAATGGCTCGAGAAGCACCCCAAGATCGAGAGCGTAAACTATCCCGGTTTGAAGAGCAGTCCTTTCCACGATTTGGCCAAGAAGTACCTGACCAACGGTTTCGGCGGCGTACTGACCTTCCGCGTCAAAGGGTCGGCCGAGCAAGCTTCCTCGCTGCTCAACCACCTGGAGATCATCAGCCACCTGGCCAACGTGGGCGACACCCGGAGTCTCTTGGTACACCCCGCTTCGACGACGCACTCCCAGCTCAACGAACGCGAACTGGTCGCTTCGGGCGTTTATCCCAACATGCTGCGCTTCTCGCTGGGCATCGAACACATCGACGACCTGAAAGAAGAGATCGGCAACGCATTAAAACGACTGTAAACACAATGAATATATACCGTCATAACCAACCTTTCGAATTGGAGCGGGGAGGCATTCTGCCCGAACTGACGATCGCATTCAGCACCTACGGGAAACTGAATGCGGCCCACGACAATGTCATCTGGGTCTGCCACGCCCTGACCGCCGATTCGGACGTGGCCTCGTGGTGGCCGCACACGGTCGAGGCGGGCAAATTCCTCGACCCCGCCGAGCATTTCATCATCTGCGCCAACATCCTCGGCTCGCACTACGGCACGACCGGGCCGCTGCACGTCAATCCGGCGACCGGACGCCCCTATTACAAGGATTTCCCCGAACTGACGATCCGCGACATGGTACGGGCCCACCGGCTGTTGGCCGACATTCTGGGCATTCACCGCATCCACACCTTGGTCGGCAGCTCCGTCGGCGGCTTTCAGGCGGTCGAATGGGCCGTCCAGGAGCCCGAGCGGATCGGCAAGCTGGTCCTGATCGCCACGGCTGCCAAAGCGTCGCCCTGGAGCATCGCCATCGACGAAACGCAGCGCATGGCCATCGAAGCCGACTCGACCTTCGGGGAACCTTACGCCACCGCCGGCATGAAGGGACTCGCGGCGGCGAGGGCTATCGGGCTGCTCTCTTACCGGGGGCCGGAAGGCTACGACCTCTCGCAGCAGGACGAGAGCGACGACTTCTCCTCTCACCGGGCCTGCACCTACCAGCAGTACCAAGGAGAAAAGCTCTGCCGGCGTTATAATGCCTACTCCTATTACAAGATCCTCAACGCTTTCGACACGCACGACGTCGGCTACCAGCGCGGAGGCGTGGCAGCGGCGCTGCAACGAATCACGGCCGAATGTCTGGTCGTCGGCATTTCGACCGATATCATCTTCACCGTGCCCGAAATGCAGGCGCTGCACCGGATGCTGCCGCGCAGCACCTACCATCAGATCGACTCCCCGTTCGGACACGACGGGTTTCTGGTCGAGCACGAACAACTGAACCGAATCCTCAACCCTTTCATCCATCCAACCCATGAATAAGATCAAAATCGGCCTTTTCGGCTTCGGCGTAGTCGGACAAGGCATCTTCCAGGTACTCAGCAAATCCCGCAACGCCCATGCGGAAATCGTCAAGATCTGCGTGCGGTCGAACAAACCCCGCAGCATCGACGCGTCCTATTTCACGACCGATCCGGAAGTGATCCTCTCCAATCCGGAGATCGACCTGATCGTGGAGGTGATCGACGATGCGGCGGCCTCCTACAAAATCGTCAAGGCGGCCCTCCAGAAAGGCATCCCCGTCGTTTCGGGCAACAAGGCCATGCTCGCCCGCCACCTGCCGGAGCTGATCGACCTGCAAAAGAAACACAATGTGGCACTGCTGTACGACGCCTCGTCGTGCGGCTCGATCCCCGTGATCCGCAACCTCGAGGAGTACTACGACAACGACCTGCTGCTCGAAGTCAAAGGCATCCTGAACGGTTCGTCCAACTACATCCTTTCGCGGGTGTTCGACCACCAGGAGTCCTACGACGCGGCGCTGGCCCAGGCCCAGGCATTGGGATTCGCCGAGAGCGATCCTTCGTTCGACATCGAAGGCTACGACTCGCTCTTCAAATTAGTCATCATTACCGTTCACGCGCTCGGAGTGTATGTCCATCCCGACCGGATCTTCACCTACGGCATCTCGACTATCCACGACTCGGACATCCGGTACGCCCGCGAAAAAGGGGTCAAGATCAAACTGGTCGCCCAAGTGGTCAAGGTCAGCGACCGGAAGTTCACGATGTTCGTCATGCCCGAATTCGTCACCCCCGGCAAATACATCTACAGCGTCGATGACGAATACAACGGCGTGGTGATCCGGGGCGAATGCTACGACCGCCAGTTCATGTTCGGCAAGGGCGCCGGCAGCCTGCCTACCGCCTCGTCGATCCTGAGCGACATCATGGCCCGTCAGCACGACTACCGGTACGAATACAAGAAACAGCACTACCTCGACCGTCCGGAGTACACGACCGACGTGGAGCTGAAAGTTTATGTGCGATACACGGAAACCGACGTACTGAAAATCCTCCACTTCGACCGCATCACCGAGCAATATCGGGGCGAGGACGGCAATTACGTGATCGGCTACATCCGCCTTTCGGAGCTGCTCGCCAAGCGGGAAGTACTGCGGGGCAAGGACGTTTTCATGGCCGATTTCCAGAGCTTCTTCCAAGAGCTGGATCGTTAGAGCCAAAAGACAGGCCGCCATCGAACGAACGCCTCCCGAATTTCAGATTCGGGAGGCGTTCGTTTTTCAGAGCCACAAACTATTTACTCGAACGGGACCATCGCCTCCGCCGCATCGTAATCGGCATTGGTGAAGACATAAGTCCAACGCTCTTTAGGTTGACGACCGTTACCCCTCAAATCCTCGAATACATAATTATCATCGATCGAAGGGTCGTAATGTGCGTCGTAATTCGGAGGGTACGACCGACCGTCGTCCTGGTAATAACGGACACCATAAGTGAATCCAAGCCTCCCATCGTCGAAAATAATCGTCATTTTCCAAATGTAACTTGAAGGAACGGGGCAAACACCCATACCATTATCCATCGCAGTAAAACTTTCTCCAGGCAGTATCACTTCATTTTTGAACTCACACCCTAAATCGGATTCTACGAAAAGAGTGATCTTATGATCGCTGTCGTTGACCCACACAAAATAACTGATTGCATTGTAATCGGTATTGCAACCTGCCGGAGTCCCTGCGGTAAATATCGCCGACAACGCAAAAAATAAGAATTTCCTCATAAACCCATTTTTATATATAACCGTTACGTTGAAGCCAGCTACGCTCGTAAAAAAGAAATTCATTTATTTGATTTTCTGTAAAATATGACCCTGTATACTTACGAAGTGCACTTTCAAAATCATTCCAGGTTCTATAGGCTCCAAACAAATTCACCACGAATTGAGGCATCTTAATTTGATCGTAGCAGCGAGAAGGATAGCCAACACCCTGGTTGTAATCATCCACCAAATCGACAAACAAAGGAGTATAATAATTATTGGTTGTATTTTGATAATCCCATTCTTGCCTTGCTTGACCTGTTATATCCGAGTTTAGAGATGTTTTTTTCCAACCCTGATTTAAATAATATGCTTCTCCCATATGCCATCCGGCATAAGAAGCATAACTTTCGAGCAATATATTCCAAGTACCATCGTACGCACTGAATGTGCCGCCACGCAAATGAAATTGACAATAATGTCCCAATTCATGCAAAGTGGTTCCTATTAGTCTCGGATGATTATTCCTGTTACAATTGCCAACTTGTATAAAAGGCATTCTCCCCACAGAAGTCGGCCAATAATTAAATCGGCCTTGCCACCCACCAGGATCAACGGCTAATGCAACTATTGATATTCTGTTATTAACAAAAGTAGAAATTATAAAATCGTGTTCGCCATAATGATAAAAATTGACTGCACGATGAATTTCGTAGCGGGGATCCGGAGCCGAAGAAGAGTTAATATTAAAGTTCAAATCTTTACCACTTCTTAATTCTCCATAAATTCCCTTTATTTCCTCTATCCGTCCTCCTTCCTCAGAACCCTTGACAATCGTCCATTTTTCGTGCTGAAAAACAAAACTTACCGTTGCCTGGTTGTCGATCAATTTATTGTTGATAGCATAATATCCAGTTTTGTCTGTATAAACCTCCTCAATATTCGAACCCAGTGTAAAACGGATTTTTAGATTCTCTAGCGGTACATAACGCTTTAAATGAGTATCGTAACATAGTACTTTTCCGCGCGGGAATCCACCTGGTAAATGTCTCTCTTCATCTAAAGCCAAAGCAATGGCTTCTTGCTCCAAAATTTGTATTGCCTCCGCACTCAATCCATTCTCACCAAGAGTAATATATTTAGGGAGGAAAACTTCATAAAGGATTTCAAAATCCATTTCAACAGGGAACGTTTTTTCGACAGGCCAAACGGCATATAATACAGGCAATATAATTGTCACAGGCTCCACTGGTCCATCCTTAATCATACCGCCCTCGTAAGTCACAGAATAACGCCTCTCCTCATCTTCCTCGCAAAACTGTGTCCGGGATTTCGAAAACACAAGACTCTGGGTCGCCTCATCAGGTAATGACGTATAATTGAAAGGCGTATACGCGATCTTGATCTGCTCGTCCAGTTCAAGGCTTCGTTGTTCCTCTTCCGTTTTTGGAAAAATTTTCAAGGCATAGTGGGTAGCTTTCAGTTTCAACTGCGTTTTGGCAGTTGCTGAGAATTCTTTTCGCACACTCCGCGCGCTTGCTGCAAACTCATCAGATGCCCTGACAATTTTCGATTCACCCGATACTATATTGTCGTACGCCTGCTGAAAGTTCTCAAGCCTGTACGGATCATTCTGCGGCCGGATCCAAGACTGTGTCTCTATGATACACCGCATCCGCCAACTCAATTTCGGTCGTAACAGTAGCTAACATTTGTTTCGGCGAAATTTCGTCCAACAAATCTTCTTCATAATTAGCACAACCATAAGTGCCGATTAACAAGATACCACCAATTAAAATATATAGTAATAATTTTTTCATAAGCATAATATTTAGGATTAGATGGTCAAAACATAAATGCCGTTCATGTGTATTGCAATATATTATATAAAATTTGAAAATCAAAATTATCCGAAAATAATATTTACTCTCTTTTTTATACTTATTTGTTTGTGAACATACGGGTAATAACCTATCTTTGCGACGGAAATTTCGTTTAACATTCTATTATTCCGACATGCCTCTTACCAATAACGTAATGATTGTCAGACACAAGTTGCTGACCAATCTCATCAAATTGTGGAAAGACAACCAGCTCGTCGAGCGAATCGACCGCTTGCCGATCGAATTGAGTCCCCGTACCTCACGGGTTTTGGGTCGCTGCTGCGTACACAAGGAGCGCGCCGTGTGGAAATACAAATCTTTCCCGCTGATGGGTTTCGACATGTCCGACGAAACCGACGAACTCACCCCGCTGTCCGAATATGCCCGCAAAGCCCTGGAGCGCAAAGGGCAGCAGCAGAAAGACAATATTCTCTGCGTAATCGACGAAGCCTGCTCGTCGTGCGTGCAGACCAACTACGAGATCACCAACCTCTGCAAAGGTTGCGTGGCCCGGGCCTGTGCCACCAACTGCCCGAAAAACGCCATCGAATTCAATCGTGCCGGCAAAGCGGTCATCAACCACGATCTCTGCATCAGTTGCGGCATCTGCCACAGCAACTGCCCCTACCATGCCATCGTCTATATGCCCGTACCGTGCGAAGAGGCCTGCCCCGTAAAGGCGATTACCAAGGACGAACGCGGCGTGGAGCATATCGATGAGAGCAAATGCATCTACTGCGGCAAGTGCATCAACAGTTGTCCGTTCGGAGCGATCTTCGAAATTTCGCAGGTGTTCGACGTGCTGCAGCGTCTGCGCGAAGGAGAAAAGATGGTCGCCGTCGTCGCTCCGGCCATTCTCGGACAATACAACGCCCCCACGGAAAAAGTATATGGCGCGATTAAGGCCATCGGTTTCGAGGACGTGATCGAAGTAGCGCAGGGCGCCATGGAAACCATCCGCAATGAAGGTGCGGAACTCGAAGAGAAAATTGAGGAGGGACAGGCGTTCATGACCACCTCCTGCTGTCCTTCGTGGGTCGAACTGGCCAACAAGCATATCCCCGAGATGAAGCCCTTCATTTCGAGCACCGGATCGCCGATGTATTACGCCGCGCGGATCGCCAAGGAGAAACACCCCGACGCGCAAGTGGTCTTCATCGGCCCGTGCGTAGCCAAACGCAAGGAGGCACGCCGCGACGAATGCGTCGATTTCGTGATGACCTTCGAGGAGATCAACTCCATTTTCGACGGCCTGGGTATCGAAGTCGCAACCACCGATCCGTTCCCCATTCCGTTCGTTTCGACCCGGGCCGCCCACGGCTTCGCACAGGCCGGAGGCGTGATGGGCGCCGTACAGCTCTTCCTGGCGGACAACAACCGGCCGCAGGTCGAAGGCATCCAGGTCTCCAACCTGAACAAGAAAAACGTATCCCTGCTCCGCGCCTATGCCAAATCGGGCAAAGCCCCGGCCAAGTTCATCGAGGTCATGGCCTGCGAAGGCGGATGTATCACGGGTCCCAGCACCCACAACCTGCACGATGCCGGTAAACGGCAATTCGCGAAGGAACTGGCTAAACGCTAAATCCGACGGGGCTATGAAAGAGCTCGTCGATCAGTTGAAACGCAACCGCACCCTTTCCCCGGAAGAGTTGCGCCTTCTGCTGACCGATGCGTCCCCCGAAGAGAGAGAATACCTGCACAGGGCGGCCCGCGAGGTCGCCCGTGTGCATTTCGGAAACGGAGTTTTCGTTCGGGGGCTGATCGAAATCAGCAATTACTGCCGCAACGACTGCCGCTACTGCGGCATTCGACGCAGCAATCGTCTGGCAGAACGCTACCGTCTGACCCCGGAAACCGTACTGGCCTGCTGCGAAGAGGGCTACCGGCTGGGATTCCGGACATTCGTACTTCAGAGCGGAGAAGACCCGGCTCTGAACGACGAACTGCTGACCGGATTGATCCGGGAGATGCGTCGCCGCTGGCCCGACTGCGCCATCACCCTCTCGCTGGGGGAACGGACAGAAGCCTCCTACCGGGCGTTGTTCGAAGCGGGCGCGAACCGTTACCTGCTGCGGCATGAAACGATCACTCCCGATCACTATCGTTGGCTCCATCCCGTCCGGATGTCCCTCGATCACCGCATCGAATGCCTGCACACCCTCAAAAAGATCGGCTACCAGACCGGTACGGGCATCATGGTCGGCAGCCCGGGACAAACGGTGGACGATCTGGTCCGGGATCTGCTTTTCATCCGGGAGTTCGAACCCCAGATGATCGGTATCGGACCTTTCATCCCGCACCGCGACACCCCCTTCGGCCACGAACCGGCCGGAAGCGTCGAACGAACGCTCACCCTGCTGTCGATTCTGCGGCTGATGCGTCCCGCAGCACTGATCCCTTCGACCACCGCGCTCGCCACCCTCTCGGGCGACGGCCGGATGCGGGGTATTTTGGCCGGTGCCAACGTGGTGATGCCCAACCTTTCGCCGCCGGACGAACGGTCGAAATACAACCTCTACGACGGCAAGGCCGCCTTCGGTGCCGAAGCTGCCGAAGGATTGGCCGCTCTGGAGCGGGAGCTCAACGAAATCGGCCGCCACATCTCGTGGAGCCGGGGAGATTATCAAGAATAGCTTATAAAAACACAAAGATATGTACCAAGTCGCATCCTCCAAGGCGGAGGAGTTCATCCATGACGGAGAAATCGTCGAAACGCTGGCTTACGCCCGCGAAAATCGTGCGAACCGCCCCCTGATCGAGGCGATCCTGCAAAAAGCGGCCGAAGGCAAAGGGGTCACGCACCGCGAAGCGGCCGTGCTGCTCGAGTGCGAACTCGAAGACCTGAACCAACGCATGTTCACGCTGGCCAAACAGATCAAGGAGAAAATCTACGGCAACCGTATCGTAATGTTCGCGCCGCTCTATCTGTCGAACTACTGCATCAACGGCTGCGTATATTGCCCGTACCACCAGAAAAACAAAACCATTCCGCGCCGCAAGCTCACCCAGGAGGAAATCCGCCGCGAGGTAATCGCCCTGCAGGATATGGGTCACAAGCGTTTAGCGCTGGAGGCGGGCGAAGATCCGCGCAACAATCCGATCGAGTACATTCTCGAATCAATCAAGACCATCTACTCCGTACATCACAAGAACGGAGCGATTCGCCGCGTGAACGTGAATATCGCGGCTACGACGGTCGAGAACTACCGCAAGCTGCGCGATGCAGGCATCGGCACCTACATTCTCTTTCAGGAGACCTACAACAAAACCGCTTACGAAGCGCTCCACCCCACCGGTCCGAAGAGCGACTACGCCTACCACACCGAAGCGATGGACCGCGCGATGGAAGGCGGCATCGACGACGTAGGCATCGGTGTACTGTTCGGTCTGAACACCTACCGGTACGATTTCACGGGACTGCTCATGCACGCCGAGCACCTCGAAGCCCGCTTCGGCGTCGGCCCCCACACCATCAGCGTACCCCGCATCTGCCCGGCGGACGACATCGACACCAAGGACTTCCCGGATGCCATTTCGGACGAGATCTTCCGCAAGATCGTAGCCGTGATCCGCATCGCCGTCCCCTATACTGGCATGATTATCTCGACCCGCGAATCGCAGCGCTCGCGCGAACAGGTGCTGGAAATCGGCATTTCACAGATCAGCGGCGGCTCGCGCACCAGCGTCGGCGGCTACGCCGAAACGACGCATGCCGAGCAAGATTCCGCACAATTCGACGTGAGCGACCACCGTACGCTGGACGAAGTGGTGCGCTGGCTGCTGGAACTGGGCTACGTGCCGAGCTTCTGCACGGCCTGCTACCGCGAAGGCCGCACGGGCGACCGCTTCATGTCGCTGGTGAAAACCGGAAAGATCGCCGACTGCTGCACGCCCAACGCCCTGATGACCCTCAAGGAGTACCTCGAAGACTACGCATCGCCCGAAACCCGGGCCTTGGGTGAAAAGATGATTTCGAAAGAGGTTCCGATGCTCCTCAACGAACGTGTGCGCCGCATCACGGAGAAGTATCTCGCAGCGATCGCCGAGGGTAAACGGGACTTCCGTTTCTAAAAATTTTCGCACGATGAACGAGCAAACTCCCCGCGCCGAACGGCTGCATATCGCTTTCTACGGGCGGCGCAACAGCGGCAAGTCGTCGCTGATCAACGCCCTCACGGGCCAACAGAGCGCCGTCGTTTCCGCGACGCCGGGCACGACGACCGACCCCGTACTCAAGACGATGGAGATACACGGGCTGGGACCTTGCGTACTGATCGACACGCCGGGGTTCGACGACGAAGGCGACCTCGGAGCGCTGCGTGTGCAGCAAAGCCGCAAGATGCTGGACAAGACCGACCTGGCCGTCTTGCTCCTCTCCGGAGCCGTGCCGCAGAACGACGAAATCGAATGGTTCCGGCTCCTCGAAGCCCGTCATATTCCGATCGTAGTCGTCCGCAGCAAGGCCGACTTGTTTACAGGTATGTCCGATGCGGAAGCCGAAGCGCTTTTCGGACAACGGCCGCTCCGGGTCAGCGCCTCGGACAGAACGGGACTCGACGCCCTGCGCGAAGCCCTGATCCGCAACCTGCCCGAAGACTACAACCAGCCCGAAATCACAGGCAGCCTCGCCTCGACAGGCGACGTGGTGATGCTCGTTATGCCGCAGGATATCCAGGCCCCCAAGGGACGCCTCATCCTGCCGCAAGTCCAGACGATCCGCGAGCTGCTCGATAAGAAGTGCCGCGTGGTCTGCTGTACCACCGACCAGATCGAAGGCACGCTCTCGTCGCTGGCCGCACCGCCGAAACTGATTATCACCGACTCGCAGGTTTTCTCGACTGTCTATGCGCAGAAGCCCGCCGCAAGCCTGCTAACTTCGTTCTCGGTGCTCTTCGCCCGTTACAAGGGCGACATCGACTACTTCGTGGAGAGCGCGGCAGCCATCGGGCAGCTCCGCGAAGACTCCCGCGTGCTGATCGCCGAAGCCTGCACGCACGCTCCGGTGGGCGAAGACATCGGCCGGGTCAAAATTCCGGCGATGCTCCGCAAACGGATCGGACCCGCACTGCGGGTCGATGTGGTTGCCGGCACGGACTTTCCCGCCGACCTCACGCCCTACGACCTGGTAATCCACTGCGGCGCCTGTATGTTCAACCGGCGCCACGTATTGAGCCGCGTCGCCCAGGCCCGCGCCCAGCACGTCCCGATGACCAACTACGGCGTGGCGATCGCTTACCTGCAAGGGATTCTCGACAAGATCGAATATTAACCCCAAAAACACATATCCAAAAGAGTGGGCCGTCCGACAACTGGACGGCCCACTCTTTATCAAAAACCGAAACTATTCCGGCAAATACTATTTCGCCTCCGACGGGAAATACTTCATATACTGTACGCGCTGGAACATGGCCGAAGTGTCGTTCTTGAAATTCAGACGCCCCCGGAACTCATCGAGCGAACCGAAACCCTGCCGCTCGGACCAACGGTCGATGTACTCGTTCATTTCGGCAATGACTTCGAATCCCTTCTGGTGGATCGCCGTGCAGACCTGCACTGCCTCGGCTCCGCACAAAAGCGCTTTGACCGCAGCCTCGCCATCGTGCACGCCCGTCGAAACAGAAAGGTCCAACTGCGGCAACACGGCCGAACAGATCGCCACCATACGCAGGACGTTGCGCAATTCCGTCGGCTCGCTGTAAGGCGAACTCTCTACGAAAGTCATCCGCTCGACATCCACGTCCGGCTCGAAGAAACGGTTGAAAAAGACTACGCCCCGGGCCCCGTGACCGAGCAAAGCGCTCGACAAGGCGAAGACATTGGTCAGGCGCATGGGCAGTTTCACCGAAACGGGAATCTTCACCGCACCGGCCACCCGACCGACGATCTCCGCATAGTTCAACTCCAGTTCGCGAGCCTGGGCATGAATGTCCGTAGATTGGATGAAAATATTAAGCTCCAACGCGGAAGCACCGGCATCGGCCATCGCCGTAGCGTATTCGATCCAATCGCCTTTATCGACCACGCAATTGATGCTGGCGATTACCGGAAGCTCCGTCTTCGACCGCGCCTCCTGCACCAACCGGAGAAATCCGGCCTTGTAATCCTCGCCCAGATAACGCTGCAAATAAACCTCCGCATCGCCGTAAGCCGAATCGGATACGGTGTCCAGCGCAGCCGCATGGTGCAGGATCTGCTCCTCGAATATGGATTTGA
>ULMS01030280.1_pt1 | contig 12722 bp, 10 predicted proteins | sample 1951721 | NCBI WGS metagenome assembly ULMS01 (sample SAMEA4835557, study PRJEB28245) | human gut metagenome | biome: gut microbiome; material: fecal sample | place: Denmark | collected 2008 | reverse complement strand
GGAACCTGTGTTCCGAGCAGCGGGATGCGGCTGTTGTTCCCCCAACGTATCCGGTTCGAGGCAGAGTGAAAGGAGAAGGTATGAGCATACGGATGAGAATTCTGTCGTCCATCGTGCTTTCGGTGTTCGTGGCAGTGGCGTGCGCGGCGGGCATCGTCTATCAGCAGAGCAGGAAGGACGCTCTGGAGGATTTCGGCGGCGCATCGCGCGAGCAGCTTCGCCTGGCCGGAGACTACATGGCTCTGCTGATGCGCGACGCGCGTGGCATCACTCAGGCTCTGTCCGAAATGTCCATCATCCGGGGAGCTGAAGGGCGTCTGACACGATATATGGAGCGGGCGGAGCCTTTCAGTACCGATGTCAGCACGCTTTCTGACCACGAAAAAGCTGTTTGCGCCGTATTTTCTTCCTATACAAGGGCGTTTCCCGCCTATGCGATCATCTATATGGGAACTGCGGACGGCGGTTTCGTGGAGATGCCCGATCTGCCGATGACGCCGCATTTTGATTCGCGTGAGCGCCCCTGGTACCAGGCGGCCATGGCAAGTCCGGACAAGACGGTCATGACCGAACCCTATTTTTCCGATACCGGGGAGCTGGTCTATACCCTTGCGCATACTGTACGGAATGGGGAAAACCGGATCATCGGCGTGGTCGGCATTGACATCACGCTCAAGGGGCTGACCGATTATCTTGCCGCAATGCCCGTGGGGCGGGGCGGACAGGTGGTGCTGACGGACGAGCACGGAACGGTGCTGTACAACCTGCTCGATCCTTCCATAAATCTGAAGAATGTGGCGGAACTGAACATACCTGAACTGCGCCGCATGTATGACATGGGAGACGGGATCTCCGAGGTGAGCGTCCGGGGCGAGGTCTATGCCGCGGCCTCCCACATAACTCCGGACGGCTGGCATCTGATGACGTTCATGCCGCGCGCGGTACTCATGCGTCAGGCCATGGACATGCTGAAAATCATGGTTCTTGCCGGAGCCGGACTGGTAGCCGTGCTGGCGCTGTTCGGACTGCTGCTGTCGCGCGGCATCGCCGCGCCCATCAATGTTCTGGTGGACGCCGCGCAGGGCGTGGCGCAGGGAAACTTTGACGCCGTGCCGCGTGACCGCGCATTCGGCGGAGAGCTGAAGCGCCTGCACGCCAGCATGGTCAGCATGGTGGATCAACTGCGTGAACTTCTTAAAACATCACAGGACAAGACCCGGGAGGCGGAAGCCGCTCTGGAACAGGGCAGGAAGGCCCTGACCGAGGCGGAGGACGCCAAGCGCCGGGCGGAGAACGCGCGGCGGGAGGGCGTGGCCCAGACGGCGGAGCGGCTTGACGGCATCGTGGTCAGTCTCGGAGATGCCGGGCGGCAGTTGGGCGAACAGGCCGGGGTCATCAATTCCTCTGTTGAAAATCAGCTCCAGCGCACACGGGATACCGCGAACGCCATGAACCAGATGAATGAGGCCGTGGCCGATGTGGCGCGCAATGCTTCCGATGCCGCGCATGTGGCGGAACAGGCCAAGGAGGAGACCCAGGCGGGCAAGCGCAGCGTGGATGATGTGGTGAGCGGCATTTCCGAAGTGGAGCGCTGCTCCGACGAGATAAGCGCGAGCATGGCCGGGCTGGTCAGGCAGGTGGATGATATCGGGCAGGTGATGAATGTCATCAGCGATATTGCGGATCAGACCAATCTGCTGGCGCTGAACGCCGCCATAGAGGCCGCGCGGGCCGGAGAGGCCGGCAGGGGCTTTGCCGTGGTGGCCGATGAGGTGCGCAAGCTGGCGGAAAAGACCATGCAGGCCACCAAGAGCGTGGGGCAGGCCATTCAGGATATTCAGCGCGGCGCGGCCGAGAGCGACCGGCTTATCGGCAAATCCGTGGAGTATGTGCGCGCCTCCACCGAGCTGGCGGGCAAGGCCGGAGAAGCTCTGCAGCGCATCGAGCAGATGGTGCTGACCACGGCGGATCAGGTGCGCGCCATAGCTGCGGCCAGTGAGGAACAGTCCGCCACGGCGGAGGAAGTGAACCGTCACACCGGGGATGTGAGCCGTATAGCGGAAGAGGTCGCCCATGCCATGGAAGTGGCCACGGCCAGCATGGGCAATCTGAGTTCCCAGGTGGATGCCCTCCAGAGGGTCATGGCCGAGCTGCGCGAGGACGGAAGGGCATAATGGCGCACGCTCTTTGATGAAGGTCCGGGCGTGGTGCGCAGACACCATGCGCGGCATGCCGCCTTGCGTGAACATATTGCGGGGCGGCATGTTGTTTTTGCGGGGCGTTGGAGCGTTTTGTCATTGAACATATCTGCCGGCCAGGGCCCTGTGTTCCGGCACGCAGGTTTCACGCCTCCATCGGAGCTTGACGCCGCAAGTGAATTGCGGCGACGCCGGAGAAGAGGGGGCGCCGCGGCTTCAGTCTCGCCCTGCCCGACTGACAGGGCATTTCAATGGCGAAATGCCTCAATCGTCGTCGGGCAGTTCGTCATGCGCGACCTTTTTCAGCCCGTCCAGATCGCTGATGACAATTTCATAACGCGACATCCTGACCAGAATGTCGTCTTCCTTCAGTTTTCTGATGGCGCGCGCCACGGTTGTCCTGTGTACGCCGAGAATATCCGCGATATCCTGCTGACTGTAGGCGATATTGAAGGTCAGCTTTTTGCCGTGTTCCCGGTAAAGCTGAAGGATGAATCTGGAAACATTGACAATATCCGTATCCGCCCGCAGGCTGGTCAGGGCATAATAGTGGAGCAGCATCTTCTCTCCCATGGTGGAGAGAAGGTTCTGGATGATATGCGGGTATGAACGGATGAAATCAGTACCCTTGAAGATTTCTCTGGAGAAGAAGCAGAGTTCGCAGTCTTCGACACAGACAAAGGTGCAGTCCGGGTTAAGTACGGAGAACGTACGGGCCTCGTTGAAAATGGCGTTCTGATTGTAGTACAGCGCCTTGACTTCCTTGCCCTTGCCGGAAAAATAGCTCAGGCAGACTCTTCCTTTCTGTATGTAGAAGATGCCGCGGTACTGATTATGTCGGATAATGGTTCCCGCAGGGAAGAAAAATTTCTGGCCGAGGTGTGCAATGCTCTGCCATATGGCATTATCGAAGGGCATACCCCATAATCCGGTGTTTTGGCCGCGGCGCGATTCCATGATATGCTGCTCCTCAAGGGACGAAATGCCGTATTCAGTATTGGGAGCAGCGTATCTTATTCTCTGTTTAAAAAAAAGAATTGTTACTTCGTGAGCGCGGAAAAGTCATATCGCGGCATGTTATGATGATCTGCTCCGCAAGCGGCTCCGGAAGGAACGGCCGGTTCCGGCCGCGTGAACGCGGAACCGGCCGTGCAGTCTTGCAGGCGCAAACGCTCTGGAATGCCTTATCCGGCCACGCAGGAGCGGACGTTCTGCGGTTTGGCCGTCACCGTGCCGTCCGCGTTCTTGTCGGGATCAACAGTGCGGATGGTTGTGATCTTGTTCTGGGTGAAGAAGTCGATGCCGTCCTTGCCCTGCACCTTGTTGGTTCCGAGCAGCGATCCCTTGATGCCGCCGAACGGCACATAGGGATGGGGCGCGCACACGCCCACATTGACCCCGACCATGCCCACATCGGCGTCACGGCTGAACCTTTCGGCATAGAACTGGCTTTGGGTGAAGATGCACGCGCCGTTGCCGAATTCCGACTTGCGGATCAGGTCAAGCGCGTCGTCCATGTCCGCAATCTTGATGACGGCGACGAGCGGGCCGAAGACCTCCGTGGTGAACAGCGGATTGCAGGGCGTGACGTCCTTGATGATCGTGGGGCCGACGAAATAACCGTTCCTGTTTTTCTCCGGCAGTTCGGGGCGGCGTCCGTCCAGCACCAGTTCGCAGCCGTGCCCGTGGTTGAGGGCGATATCCACGAAACTGATGACATTGTCGGCGGCCTTGCGTGAGATCAGCGGCCCCATGTAGACGTCGGGATCCAGGGCGTCCCCGACCTTGACGGTTTTGGCCGCTTCAATCATGCGTTCCAGAACCTTGTCGTACAGTTCGGGCACAATGGCCACGATGGAGCCGGCAAGACAGCGCTGTCCGGCGGAGCCGTAGCAGGAATTGAGGTAGTTGGTGATGAACACGTCGATATCGGCATCTTCCATGACCACCAGCATGTTCTTTGCGCCGCCCAGCAGCATGGAACGCTTTGCCCCGCGCGCGCAGCCCTCGGCCATCTTTTTCGCGGTGGGGGTGGAGCCTACCAGACAGACGCCCGCGATGCGCGGATCTTCATACCATGTGTCGGCAAGTTCACGGTGTCCGTGGATGACGTTGACCACACCGGCGGGCAGGCCGATCTCCATGAAGATTTCGCACATCTTCTGCATGAAGTACGGGGACTGGGTGGACGGCTTGAAAATGAACGTGTTGCCGGTGACTATGGCGTAGGGGATGAACCAGCCGAACACCAGAGCCGGGAAGTTGAACGGAGCCACGCCCGCGAACACCCCGAGCGACTGCTTGACGACCTTGGCGGAGATGTTGGAGGAAATGAGTTCGAGGTTGTCGCCCTGCATCAGCGCGGGGGCGGAGCAGGCCGCTTCCACGATTTCAATGACGCGGCGCACTTCGCCGCGCGCTTCGGAAATATGCTTGGCCTGATCTACGGCGATGCTGTAGGCCAGTGCTTCCGTGTCGCGCACCATGCATTCGTGGATTTTGTACAGATAGGACACTCGCCTGGCGATGGGCACAAGCCGCCAGCTCTTGTACGCTTCGGCGGCCGAGGCGATGGCGGCTTCCGCCGTGGCAGGGCCGGAAACGGGAACGCTCCCGATTTCCTCGCCGGTGGAGGGATTGAACAGGGGATCCGTCCGTTCTTCCTGTTCACACCATTTTCCGTCAATAAAGTTCCTGACGTCAATACGTTCCATGATCTGCTCCTCCAGAGCGTTTTGCTCTCGAAACTATCTTCCGATCAGACCCAGTGTTCCGGCCCGCAGGTTTCACGCCTGAAGCCGGAGCTTGACGCCGCAAGTGAATTGCGGCGACGCCGGAGAAGAGGGGCGTCGCTGCTTCAGTCTCGCTTCGCTTGATTCCGGGAGCATTTTCAAAACGAAAAGACTCTTGCGGGTCAAAAGTCGGATCAAGTCATTAATACGACAAAACGAGAGCGGTTAGTGGTGAAATGCTCTATTCATATCTGACACATGGCATTGATCTGGTTATGATTTCAGATATGAATACAGTGTACATTGAAGCTGAAAAATATGATATCGCAATTGCAACATAGTGTTTTTTTGTCATGTTGCAGAGTTTGATGGATATCTGGAGCGTTTTGCGCTTGAAGATATCTGCCAACCAGACCCAGTGTTCCGGCCCGCAGGTTTCACGCCTGAAGCCGGAGCTTGACGCCGCAAGTGAATTGCGGCGACGCCGGAGAAGAGGGGGCGTCGCTGCTTCAGTCCCGCCCTGCCCGACTCCGCAGCGCACTTCAATGGCGAAATGCTCTAGTTTTCAGAATGGTTTACTGCGTTGATGACGGGGAAGAAAAAGGACACAAGCAAAGCCTGCGGGCCGGAAGATGAATCGTCGCCCAGTTGCGTGACCTCGGCCTGGAGAATGTTCACATCCACCATGCGCAGAAATTCCCCCATGGAATTTGCCATTTTTTTCTGATCCTCTGAAACATTCCGGGTCATGAACCATTCGTAACTGATGCGGGCGGGTGTTCTGGCCCGCAGAAGCTCCATGAAGCGTTTCCGAAACGCCTCGACTCCTTCCGACTTGATCAGGGTGAACAGATCCAGCGCCTTTTCATCCACGACAATTCCCAGAATTTCAAAGCCTTCTCCGGAAAGATGCCGTCTGACGGCATTGAAGCGTTCGCGCCCGTAACGGCCCAGCAGGGTAACTGTTGTCAGCTTCTCCCGCTCAAAGCCGAACTGGGCGGTCCATTCGCATCCCGCCCAGGAAACGCCCGGGAGAATGAGATCGCCCGCCATGCTCCCTTCGCCGGGCTTCATGCCCGGCCGGGTGAGAAGTTCACTCTTCGGCGCGCCCAGTTCATATTCGTCGAACAGGGCAGGGGCGGCCTGGGCGGGAGCGCAGGCAGACAGCAGGACAAGCGTCAGGACAATGTTCAGGGCGCAAAGAAATACGGCGGTACGCATCATGACTCCGGAGCGTGCTTTCCGCCGCTCTTCAGCGGGAGGAAAGCACGCCGTGTTTACTTGAGGGCCTGGGGCAGCCATGTGGCAATGGCCGGGAAGAGGATAATCAGCAGCACGCCCACGACCTGGCATCCGATATACTGGAACATGCCCTTGTAGATGTCGGTGATTTTCCAGTGCGGCAGCGCGCCTTTGATATAGTAGGCCGAAAGCGCCACGGGGGGCGAAAGCCAGGAAGTCTGGAGCGTGACCGCCACCAGCATGCAGTACCACAGCTTGTCATAGCCCATGGCGTCCACCACGGGCAGGGTCAGGGGCACCAGGATGAGGATGATGGGAATCCACTCCATGGCCCAGCCCATGAAGAAGATGATGATCAGAATGATTGCCAGCATGACCATGGGCGAAAGATGCATGGAAAGCAACTGGTTCGAGATGAAGGTCGCCCCGCCAAGACGGGAGAACACCGCGCCGAAGAAGTTGCAGGACGCGATCATGATCAGGATCATGGCGGACATCTTGGCCGTGCTGTACAGGGCCTTTGCCAGCGCCTTCAGGCTGAACTTGCCGTAGGCGATGACCATGACGATTGCGGCGAACGCGCCGCAGGCAGAGGCTTCGGTGGGCGAGGCGATGCCGAACATGATGCTGCCGAGTACGGAAAAAATGAGAACAAGCAGCGGAATGGCGCCGACGAGCAGCTCTTTCAGCACTTCCGCAAGGCTGTGCGGACGCAGTTCCGGGGGCAGGGGCGGGCCGTACTTGGGCCAGATGGCGCATTTGATCAGGGAGTAGCCGATATACAGGGAGGCCAGCAGCAGGCCGGGAATCACGGCGGAGATGAAAAGGTCGGTAACAGGCACGCCGACGATGGGGCCGAGGATCACCAGCATGATGCTGGGCGGGATGAGGATGCCCAGTGTGCCGGACGCGGCGATGGAACCCGCGCCCATCCGAATGTCGTAGCCGCCCTTGCGCATGGTCGGTTCGGCCATGACGCACAGCAGGTTGACCGAGGAACCCACGATGCCCGTGGCGGCGGCGAAAATGGTGCCGGTGGAAATGACCGCCATGTACAGCGAGCCGGGCAGACGCGCAAAAAGTTTCTGAAAGGCGGAAAACAGGCGTTCCATAAGGCCCGCCCCTTCCAGCAGATAGCCCATGACCAGGAAGAAGGGAATGGCCACCTGCACGGTATCGCTCATGACCTGATAGAACTGCACGGTCAGCAGGTAGAAGACAAGCTTCCCGATGCCCAGAAAACCGAACAGCAGTCCGGCAAAGAGCATGGTATAGGCAATGGGGAAGCCAAAGCAGAACAGCCCGAACATCCCGGCGAGGGACAGCATGGCAAGCAATTCATTATGCGACATGGAAGGCGCTCCCTATATCTCCGGTTTGCAGTCTGACGCGGTGAATTCCATGGTGTCCTCGTCGGGGCAGGTGTGCCAGAGATCCACGTTCGTTCTGTAGCGGTATACGCACTTGAGCAGTTCGGAAACGCCCTGGGACATGGTAAGCACGCAGTAGAGGGGAATGGCGAATTTCACCGGCCAGATGATGGGCATCCAGCTGCTCTGGGGAGAAACCTCATTCTGCATGTATGACTTGGCGAAATAGGCCCATGCAATTTCGAGAAACAGAATATGCGCGGGAAAGAAGAGTACGATATAGTGGATGATATCGCTGAGCGCCTTGCGGCGGACGGACCAGTTGTGGTAAAAGAAGTCCGTGCGCACATGCCCCCCGTCCCGCAGGCAGTACGGCGAGGCCAGCATGAACATGACGCCGAACAGCATGACCGTCAGATCCGCCGCCCATATGGTCGGCTGGACGAAGAAGTAGCGCATGATCACTTCGTACATGAGGCTGAAGATCATGGGGATGCACAGCCATGCCGCCGCCTTGCCGATCCGTATGCTGATATTGTCCAGAACTGTTATGGTTTTGATGACGCCCGGCGGAACCTGGGCCATTGCCTTTTCATATGCCGATTGCATACGCGCCCCCGTGTGGCCGGAAGGGAAAGCCGCCCTCAGTCTCTCCTTTCCGGCCGGAAAGAATGTTGGGGGAGCCTTGCGGCTCCCGAAGCGGATGCCCTACTTGTAGTCGGTGATCAGGCCGTCTTCCATGGCGGTCTTGGCCATCATGTAATACAGGCCGTTGCAGCGCATTTCATACGGCACGGTCATTTTCGCCCAGGCAATCTGGGAGTCCATGACCTTCTTGAAGAAGGCGTTGGAATCCGCGTACTTCTGGAAGACCTTGCGGGCGGACTTCATGAAGGCCGGATAGTATTCGGCCGGGGTTTCCTCAATGATCACGCCGCGGTTTTTCACCAGATCCTGAAGGGCTTCGGAGTTGGCCTTCACGTTGATCATCATCTGATCCATCACGCAGGCTTTCATGCTGATGTTGATGATGGCGCGCAGATGTTCGGGGAGCTTGTCATACCAGGTTTTGTTGATGTACACGTCGCCGATGGAGATGGCCTGATGCAGGCCCTGGAGGTAATAGTGCTTCCAGATCTGGTCGAGTCCCATGACGATGTCTTCGGCCGGTCCGATCCATTCGGAGGCGTCGATGGCGCCGCGCTGGGCGGAGGGAATGATGTCCGGCCCGGACAGGCCCACCACGGGCATGCCCATATCCAGGAAGATTTCGGTCGGCACGCCGGGAGGGGCGCGGAAGGTGAGCTTGTTGATTTCCAGCAGGGAATTATAGCGCTTGTGGAACCAGCCGAAACTTTCCGGTCCCATGGGCAGCACGGGGAACGCCACCAGGTTCATCTTGCAGGCGTCCTGATAGAATTCGTTCAGCAGCTTGAGGCCGTCGCCCTCCCACATCCAGGAAAGCTGGCTCAACTGGTCGAGACCGTAACCCAGGCCGGCGCAGGGGGCGGAGAACAGCGTCCCGGCCGGATGCTTGCCGGAAGCCCAGTGCGTCCAGCACATGCCGCCGTTGATGAGGTCTTCGCTGACGGCATCAAAGATTTCAAAGCTCTTGACGATGGCGCCTTCTCCGAACAGTTCCACGCTGATTTCGCCGCCGGACAGTTTTTCAATGTTGTCCTTCATCCGCTCAAGGGTCTTGAAGTACAGCGATGACGTCGCCAGAGCGGTCTGGATCTTCAGCTCATACTTCGCCGCCTGCGCCGGGACGCTCAGGACGCCGACAGCCATGCACATGGACAGCAAAAACACTCCGAGTCTCTTCATGAAAGCCTCCTTGACACAACACACACAAAAAACACCTTGACGCCGGTATATTCATTCCGACCGTGCGGAACAAATATCAAGAGTGAGGCAGCCTGTCCGCGCTAGAATATGTTGCTCCGGAGCTATACGCCGCAAGTGAATTGCGGCTGCTCCGACGTCGCGGCGGAGTCTCGCTTCGCTCGACTCCGGGAGCATTTTCAAAGTGAAAATGCTCTAAAAATGTTCCCGAATCAGAGCTTCCAACTGATCCGCCGTGGCCTGGCGCGGGTTGTTGTCCATGAGCCGGGCCGAAGCGGCGGCCCGCTCGGCGATGCCGCGGATATCCTCCTCCTTCACGCCGTATGCCTTGAGGCCCGGCTCGATATCCACGTCACGCATCAGTTTCGTGAAGCCCTCCACCGCCATTTCGGCGGCTTCGAACACATTTTTTCCTCTGGTGTCACAGCCAAGTATTTCCGCTATTTCCCCGTATTTTTCCGGAGCGGCGTGACAGTTGAACGCGATGCCCATGGGGGCGCAGGCCGCCATGAGAAGACCGTGCGGGAGATGATAGGTCGCGGGTACGGCCATGCCGATGGCATGAATGACGCCGTTCTGGGTATTGGAAAAACCCATGCCGCAGATGGAAGAGGCATACAGCATGGCTTCACGCGCCTGGGGATTTCTGCCGTTGGTGTATGCCTGACGCAGATTGCCGGAGATCATCAGCATGGCATGGAGATCGGGACCTTCGGTAAAGGGGGTCGCGCTCAGGTTCACATAGGATTCCATGGCGTGGACAAAGGCGTCCAGCCCTGTATAGGCAGTGTATCTGGGCGGCAGGCTCAGCGTCAGAGCCGGATCGAGCAGAACCGTCCTTGCATACAGATGGTCGCTGACAATGCCGATTTTGGAATTGGAAACGGCGTCCGCGATAACGCTGATGGAAGTCATTTCACTACCGGTTCCCGCTGTTGTGGGGATCATGATGGTAGGCATGCACGGACCGGGAACCTTATGCATGCCGAAGTATTTTGCAATCGGGCCGGGATGGCAGGCGCGGAGCGCCGCCGCCTTGGTGCTGTCCATTGCGCTTCCGCCGCCGAGTCCGATCAATACCGTCGCATTGAATTCCCCTATTGCTGCAACGCACTCTTCAATGGATTCAGGCGTGGGGTCAAGAACAACATCACCCCATACATTAACAGGGATGTCAGCCTTTTTTAATGCGTCTTCAACAGGTTTGTGCATGCCGTTTGCGACAAGTCCCCTGTCTGTAATGATAAGAACGCGCGGTTCACCAAAGCGTTTTACTTCTTCGGGAAGAAGATCAACGGCTCCGAATCCATACACGATGCGACTGATCGTCTGAAATACAGAAGGCATGACACACTGTCCTGTTGAGGTTAATATTTCCTTGTTATTAAAATACCATTTGACGATTTTTATTCTATAGCAATTGCTACAGACGGCTACTTAAAAAAATTTTATCAACTTGCCTGGAAACACGGCAGGGAAAGGCGGCTGCGGCGGGACGCGCCATGGAAATCGAAAATCACGCGGACAGCTCATTTCGTCGTTGAAATGCGCTCCGGAGCCGGACAGGGCGAGGTTCAGCCCTGCACTCCCTGTCCGTCGCCGCCGCAGGCGGATTGCGGCGTGAGGCCCCGGCTTCATGCCCGAACCCGCGGGTGGGAACACGGCGCCTGTCCGGCAGAGTTGCTCAACCGCAAAGCGTTCCGGAATGTTTGTGATGCGCGGCACGAGGCCCCTCGCGCCTTCATATGTTCAGCAGCCCGGAGGGACGATATGGAAGTGCTGTATTACGCGGTCATCGCGCTGGCCTGGACGGTGGGCGGTTTCATCTCCGGCGTCACATCCATGGGCTGTTCGCTGATTGCCATGCCCGTGCTGACTCTGGTCATGAGCCCGGACAGGGCCATTCTGATCAGTTGCGTCTGCGGCGGCGTCATCCCGGCTCTGCTTGTCCCGCTGCATCACCGGGGCATTATCCTCAGGGAACTGCTGCTTCTGCTGGGAGCCAGCCTGCCCGGAAGCGCCGCCGGAGTGCTGATTTTCGAACAGGTTCCCGCCGCATGGCTGAACATCGCGCTCGGCTTCGCGCTGGCCGGCTTTGTGATCTGGCAGGCGCACGGCGCAGGAGTGGGGCTGCGGCTTCGCAGGTACGGGCCGGCTTCCCTGCTGGCGGGTTTTCTCGGCGGGGCGGCCAACGCGCTGACCGGCATGCCCGGTTCAGTCCTGGGCGTCTATGCCACGCTGCGCACGTGGTCGAAGGAGAACATGCTGTCCATGCAGAGCGCCTTTTTTGCGCTCAGCGCACTGCTGACGATTTCAATCCAGTGGAGTCGCGGCCTGTATTCCCCGTCGATCCTGTTTGACATCGCCTGTTCCCTCCCCGGCGCGGCGCTGGGCATCCTTGCGAGCATTCCCGCGCAGAGGCTCATTAACCGGAGGAGCTGCCGGAGGCTTCTGCTCGTTCTTCTGGGGCTGTCGGCGGTCACGCTCTTCTGCCGGGGCATGGCCATGCGCTGAGCAGCGGGGAGGGTTCAGCCCCAGACTGCCCGTATGCACTGCGCCGCTCCGATGACAAGACAGAGAAGGCCGATGGCTTTTTTCAGAATATGCGCGGGGATGTGAGGCGCGAGGCGGTTGCCCGCAACCAGCCCCAGCGCGATGGGAATGGCCATCGGGAGCAGAAGGGAAAAGTCGATATGCCCGCGCAGCAGATTCCCCGCCGACCCCGCCACGGATGTGGCAATCTGGAAGGGCATGCCCGTGACCACGGCGGGAAAGGCGGGCATGCCCAGGGCGATCAGCAGGGGAATGGACAGCACGGGGCCTCCCGCGCCGGTAAGCCCCGCCGCCAGCCCGGCTCCCGCGCCCACGGCGGCGATGATGAGGGAACGGCGCGGTGAGGCGTTGACATTGATGCCGGAGAATGCCCGCCATGCATGCAGCGCGCTGACGCCCGCCAGAATGATGATGCAGCCCAGCAGAAAGAGCAGCAGAGAGGCGGGAAAGCAGGCATTGAGCCAGGCTCCGGCAAAGGTGAAGGGCAGCCCTCCGAGGCAGAGAGGCATCCAGTTTTTCCGCTCCAGAACGCCCATGGCACGGAAATTGAGCGTGCCGATGACGCCGGTAAGCAGAAAGGAGGCCAGCGCCGTGGCCATGGCCGCATGCGGAGACGCCTTTGCAAGAAGGATAATGGCCGGAATGGCGAGAATGCCTCCCATGCCGGTAAGACCGACAATGACGCCGATGACTATGGAAAGCAGAAAAAGCAGCAGCATGAGAGACTCCGTGGAAAGAACGCCGTGCCGTCGGGGCGGTTCAGTTTTTCCGGACGAGGATCA
>ULMS01012816.1_pt1 | contig 12726 bp, 8 predicted proteins | sample 1951721 | NCBI WGS metagenome assembly ULMS01 (sample SAMEA4835557, study PRJEB28245) | human gut metagenome | biome: gut microbiome; material: fecal sample | place: Denmark | collected 2008 | reverse complement strand
CGCCACTGGCTGGCGCAACACCATCGACAGCGCGCGTTCCAGCTCCTCCTGCACGCTTACGGCATTCGGCTGGCGCTGCCATCCATGAAACGGAGTGCCGTTATAAGCCAATCGCATGAAGTAGCGGCAAGCCATCAGTCTTTCTCCAAATAAGTGTATCCGTAGAGACCCGAACGATAGTTGCTAAGGAACTCGCGTCCCTCCTCCGGCGTAATCTTTCCGCTCTTCATTGAGCGTGTAACCCATGTCTCGACGTTGCGCACCAGTTTTTTCGGGTTGTACTGCACATAGTCGAGCACCTCAGCCACCGTTTCGCCGTCGATTATCTGCTCAATCTCGTAGCCGTCCTTATGCACGCTGACATGCACCGTATTGGTGTCGCCAAACAGATTGTGCATATCGCCGAGGATTTCCTGATATGCACCCACAAGGAACACACCAAGATAATACGATTCGCCATTTTTTATCGGATGGATAGGCAAGGCGTTGGAGAAGCCGTGGCTCGATATGAAACAGTTGATTTTGCCGTCGGAGTCGCAGGTGACGTCCTGAATCGTAGCCGTGCGGGTAGGCTTCTCGTCAAGACGTGAAATCGGCATTATCGGGAACATCTGGTCGATTGCCCATGAGTCGGGAAGCGACTGGAACAACGAGAAGTTGCAGAAATACTTGTCGGGCAACATTTTTGAGATGCGCAGCTCCTCAGGCACATGTTTCATTGTCTTGGCAATGTCGTTGACCTCGCGCGCCACCGACCAGAACAGTTTTTCAATCTGCGCACGGGTGTGCAGATCGAGCATGCCGAGGCTGAAGCGGTCGAGCGCCTCCTCGCGTATCTGCAAGGCGTCGTGCCAGCTTTCGAGCAGCGACTGCTGTCCGAGGCGGTCCCATATCTGATACAGCTCGCGCGCCAGCTCATGGTCGGAGTCGCTCACCTCCTCATTGTCGTTCCACACGGGCAACTGGGTGGTTTCGAGCGTTTCTATTATCAATATTGAATGGTGGGCGGAGAGCGAGCGTCCCGACTCGGTTATGACGTTAGGCTGCTTGAGCCCGTTTTTCTCGCATGCGTCGACGATGGCAGAGATGGCATCGTTGGCATACTCCTGAATTGAATAGTTCATACTGTTCTCGCTTGCGCTTGAACGCGTGCCGTCGTAATCCACACCAAGTCCGCCGCCGATGTCGATAAAGTCGATTGAGAAGCCCATCTTCGTGAGCTGCACATAGAACTGAGTAGCCTCACGCAGGGCATTCTTGATGCGGCGTATTTTGGTGATTTGACTGCCTATATGGAAATGGATGAGTTTCAGGCAGTCCTCCATCTTGTATTTAGCCAAAGCGTCGACAGCTTCCAGCAGTTCGCTCGAGTTCAAGCCAAACTTGCTGTGGTCGCCGCCCGACTCTTCCCATTTTCCGCTGCCCGAGCTCGACAGTTTGATGCGGATTCCGATGTTCGGACGCACACCAATCCGCTTTGCAAGGCGGGCAATCAAGTGCAGCTCGTTGAGCTTTTCCACAACGAGGAATATTCTGCGTCCCATCTTCTGCGCCAGCAAAGCCAGCTCCACATAGTTCTCGTCCTTGTATCCATTGCAGATAATGAGATTGTGCTCATCGATATTCGTAGCGAGCACAGCGTGCAGCTCAGGCTTCGAGCCGGCCTCCAGCCCGATGTTGAATTTCTTGCCGTGGCTCACGATTTCGTCGACCACCTGACGCATCTGGTTCACCTTTATCGGATAGATGATAAAGTTTTGCGCGCCATATTTATATTCCTCGGCGGCTTGCTTGAAGCATCGCGAAATCTTCTCGATGCGATTGTCGAGGATATCGGGAAAACGCAACAGCACCGGAGCGGTAATGTCACGAATCTGCAACTCGTCCATCAATTCTTTCAAATCGACGGATGCACAACCTTCACGCGGAGTCACCTGAACGTGACCATTGTCGTTGATTGAGAAATACTTCAGTCCCCAGCCCGTAATATTGTAGAGTTCGGCACTGTCCTCAATACGCCATCTTCTCATTATATCTCTGTCTGATTAAAAAATTAGTTTGCAAAGTTAATGAATAAACACGAGAAAAAAGAGCCGAGACGATGAATAAGTCGCCCCGGCTCAATATTTTCAATGTGTGTGCTGATTATTTAACCACAACTTTGACTGTTGTGCCGCCTACACGCACAATGTAGAATCCAGCAGCAAGACGGATTGTAGCCTCGCCGTCGACCGCAGCCACAGCCACAGTCTGACCTGTCATTGTGTAGACAGTCACATCGGCCGACTCTGCGACAACACGGATTGCGCCCTCTTCGCCTATAATCTTGACCATATCGGCCGTTGCATCGTCCACTCCCGACTCCAATTGACAATAGATTGACAATTTGGTGTCGACGGTTGTGGTCGACGGATTGTAGCAACGGAAACCATTATAGTTGAATTGGAGCAGATTGCGGGTGAATCCTCCTTGTGCAAGCATCTTGACAGCGCTGCCGTCAAACTCTACACTCCACTTGCCGTTGTCGCTGAGTGTCGACTCAACGCCAAGAGCATTTTTCTCGTTGCTTACAGCGCAGAGGTAGCCCGGCATAGCGGCACCAGTCTCTGTTTTCGTCGCTGCGTTGTAGAATGTGTAGTTGTCGCCGTCCTTGCCCACTGTAAACACAGCCACGTCTGTGCCGACTGACGGCACCACATTGCCGTCGACAACGACTGTAGTGCTCTGAAGGTACTGCTTTGCAGCGTTCTTCACGTTCTGCACTGTCGACATTGCGTTGGTTTCGCTAACCAAAATCACCTTCGCGCCTTCCTTGAGCATTTCAGCGGAAGTGACGAGTTGGAACGCACCTTTGGCAGCAGGCTCGCCAGCCTTGATTACATAAGTGGCTGTCGACTCCTCGCTCTGCTTCTCACCGAGTTCTGAATGCACGGTCAGCACATATGTAATCTCACCTGTCGCAGGAGCGGCAAGTTCAACGTCGCACGGCGAATAGTCGTAGACATCGTCGTCATTGCAAGTTCCCACAATCATCGAGCCGCGATAGCCCTCAATTGTAACAATCTGAGTGCCTGTATATGTGCCCTCAGCCAATGAGAATGTAGGAGCGGTAATCACCGGTTCCGGCACAATCTCAAACTCCGCCTCAATAGGCGCGGAAGTCAAAGAGCCGTTTGTCGCCGTGGCAGATATAAGATACTTGCCCACTTCCGAATATGTTTTCCTCCACTCCTCTGTTGCGGTGACGTTGTCTACCTCAACACCGTCTTTTGTCACTACGGCATGAATTGAAGCCACGTCGTCTGACTTCATGACAATGACTTCGACTTCGCCGTAATAAATGTGTTCATCAGAGTCCGGATTCAATGGATATCCAGAGATTCCGATGCCCGGCTCCTGAACTACATCTTTCGGAATTTCAGTGAAGTTGACAGGATAAACCTGAACTTGACCCTTGAAATACGCCGTCATGGCCGTCACGTCATAGATTTTGCTTTCATCCGCAGGGAATGCGATAAATCCTTTGTCAAAGGCAACGATGGTGCCCGTATCGTCAAAAAGCGTAGTGACACCTTCTTCCGTGTCGAGCATCGCGTTGCGGATCACGACATAGCGGTTCTGCTTTTCGGCAGTGATTCCATCTATGGTCATTTCCTCAGGAGCAACACCCTTACCATTATCGGTGATTTCAGTGAGAACGGCATTAGTGAGTTGATAAGAGCCATTGAAATTGCTGAATTTACCCTTGACACCCGGAGCAAGCACAAAGCCGTTCACGCAGACTTTGTCTGGCTGTCCGTAGATAAGCATACCGTCGGTGCCGTCGGTAACATAAAGATTCTTTCCCGACTGATATGTAGCCGTCAGCGGGCAAGTAAACTCATATTCCGACTCGGCATCAGCCAGACCTTTTGTATAGAATTCAGCAATCGACGCCACCTTGACAGCCTCCGGTTCTACCGGTGTCACATCGCCCACATAGTAGAATGCCGGACGGATATGGCTGTCCTGATAGCCTGTAGAGAATTCCGGAACACCCGGTTCAACCTTCGCATACCATATAAACGACATGAAATTGGTGAACTCGCCGTATGTAGCCTGACCTTGCCACCCGTTGCGTCGGCAAATTTCCAAACCGCATCTGACGCGTCTTTGCCCACACGGAGGTTGTAGTATGTCTTCGTGCCGTTGGTCGACTTTTCAACTGTCACATACTTGCCGTCGGCACTCTGGATGGTGTAGCCTTCGCCCTGTTTCTTGATTGTGAACAAGTTGGCTGAAGAGAAACTTTCTGTGCCGTTGAGTGTGGTCTCGGTAGCAGCCACATAGTTGACGCTATAGGTTTCGTTCTTCATCATGTAGAACTTGCCGTCGTTCTCGCCGACAATGATGTAGTTGCCTTCCTTGACGTTTGCCACATCCATTGCCTCGTAGCCGACTGTCGGAGCTGCAGGAGCCTTGATTGTGAACGTAACGTTTTCAGCTGTCTTGGTTGTTGCACCATCGGTTGCCGATGCGCTGACCTCATAAGAGCCGTCCTCGGTCACGTCGACCGAAACTGCCGACGTTGCGTCGCCGCCCTTCCACGCAGCGCCGTCCTTGGTCACTGCCCATGTCATCGAAGTGGCGCCTGCCGGATATGAGATTGCGACTTTTGCCGACTTATACTCAACGCCGTTCTCCACACCGGAAATAACCGGAGCCTTGAGCTCCGCAGGAGTGCTGCCTGCTTCCCACTCCACCGAGATGCTTGTCACATAGATAGCACCGAAATTGGAACGGATTCCGATAAACTGATAATCGCCCTCAACGACCAGTTCAGACTTTCCTTTGGCAATCGAGCCAATCAACACGCCCTGAACGTCAGCTGAACCGAAAAGGTCGGTGTCAGAAGAGTAGGCTGTCGATTTGCCATACACATCGATGGTGCGCCCACTGGCTGTAGCGTCGTCCCAAACTACAGTGATTTTTCTCACAGTTCCGGCAGAAGCCGTCGTAACGATTCCGCTGTTGTTTTTCTTTGAGCGCAGCTGAATTGCGCCAGCATCAGACTTGGCGGAATTGCCGGCATACACAGCCGACGATGTGGCTGTCACGTTGGAGAAATCCGTGTACGAGTTTGATGTCGCCGTAAACAATTTGGCGGTAAGCACATCCGTCACAGTTGCGGCGTTGGCAAAGCCCAATGACGCCAGCACTGCGAACATAATGAATAGATACAGTTTTTTCATAAAAGTTTTGTTTATGTTGTTTTAGTCTATTTTTATCTGCTCTATGCGTGTTGTTTTAAAGTGGTTTCTTCATCATTGCAAATGTATGTCAAAACGATTAAGAATGCAAGTGTTTTATCTTTTTTTATTTCCAAAATGTTATTATTCCTTCATAACAAGGCTGTCACTATGCGGCGAACAAATCATCACTGGAATTAATCTTTTCACGTTTTTCCAAGTCAAAACCACATAAACAGATAAATTTATGTAATTTTGCAGAATCAAAAGGAGGAATATTATGAAACGATTATTTTTAGTTTTCAGCATACTGCTCGCCAACTTGGCGGCATTCGCCGGTCCGATCGACGACAATTGCTCAACCATCTACGACAGCATCATTGCCGGCGATATCTCAAAGGCAGAGGATGCCGCTTCGAAAGTATACGCACAGAAAAGTGCGTGCTCGGCCACAAACCTTGCCGACCTAGCGATAATCTACCACCAGCTGGTCGACAAGTCGTCGGATGCCGTGACGCGCTACGACTATGTGCTGAAAACCATCGACTGCTACAACAGCGCTGTAGGCAAAGACTCGAACGCTGCACGCGCACGGTTCACAGAAAAAAGGGTGGACATGGATGCCGTGGCGAAAAACTACAATGCCAACCTGTCGAAATTCCAGCAGGCGGTGTCAGACTCTATGAACTTTTAAATTAAAACATAACAATGAAAAAAATCCTTTCAATCCTTTCAATGCTTGCCGTGTGTCTGCTGATGGCTTCTTGCCAGACCGATGCCGACAAGGCTTGCTCCGAAATGGCAAAAAACATGAAAGACGGCAAAGTCGATGCCGTTGCAAAAACTGCCGCCGAGCTCTATTCGCAGAAAGATGACCTCAGCATCGACAACCTGTCAGACCTCGCCATCGCATTCCACTATCTTGCACAGAAAGAGTCGTCGGTCAGAAACGACGCGACCTACCTTTCCGACTATATCGAGAAGTCGCTCGACTGCTATATGGCTGTATATTCCGACGACGCCGACAAGGCTGAGAAAATTTTCAAAGAAAAGAATCAGGCACAACTCGGCAACGACCTGACAAGAATGAAAAAACAGCTCAAACAACTGCAGGATGCCGAGCAAGCAATCATTGACCAACTCAATTCATAAACCATTTTACAGATATACAAGGGGTGTGAGAACTAAGCATTCCCACACCCTTTTGTTTTCCCCAATGCAGAGATGATTCCAACAATCATAGCCATCTATCTTTTCGCCGTAGGATACGGCATCTTCCGACGTTTCAACATGGGACTGGCACGCAACTCCCGAGGCCAGCAACTGCGGCGCTACCTCATCGCAGCCGTACAGGTTGTCATTCCAATGCTGCTCATGCGCCAAAGCTCATTCTCCCTGCCAGCTGTCTGCGCACTGCTGACTGCCACGCTGTGGATTGTCACCTACAACGTCTTGTATGACAAAACCAACCGGCAGACGTCGCCCGACTACGACAACCACATGGACATCGCTTTCGGTATCTATATTTTCGGATGGCTGTCGGCTCTGCAAGGCATCACAGCAGCATTGTCGCCGGCGGCAGCAGGCATCGTCACAGGACTTGCCGAAGCGGCAATTCTGATAATTCCGCTGGCTCATATCGGCTACTATTCCGTTTACCGCACATGCATCGACGATGCAGGAATGATCCCCATGCTCGACACATACGCATCGGAAACGGTCGAATATGTGCGGTCGCTCGGCATTGTGAAAGTAGTGGTTGTAGTAGCCGGATTTATTGGCTTGACTGCCGCTCTTGTGGCAGCCAACTGGCAGACGGCATCGCCTGCCGACACCACATGGTGGCTCTATGCCATCACCGCTGCGGTCTTCGCCTATTTCTCCGTCTACATCTGGAAACCGCGCCACGGACTGTTTGTGCGCACCGGTGTGGTCAATCTGTATATCGACGTGCGCGACTACTTCCGTGGCTCGCGCCGCTACCGCACCGGCATGGAGCAACGCCTGAGCGACCTCTCGGTGACGCGCAATGCCGAAGGCGGAAAGCCACACACCGTGCTGCTGGTGATCGGCGAGTCGGCATGCCGCGACTATATGAGCGCGTTCGAACCCGACCAGCCGTGGGAAACAACCCCATGGGAAACGGCTATGAGCCGCGACAGACGTCATTTCTCGTTTTTCCGCAACGCATACTCATGCGCCATGCAGACCGTCCCGGCGCTGGAGCGGGCTTTGACCGAACGCAGCCAATACAACAACCGTGAGTTTTCCGACTCTGTGTCGGTTATCGACATCGCGCGCAAGGCAGGTTACCGCACAAGCTGGTTCAGCAATCAGGGGCATATCGGAATGAACGACACGTCGGCAACTCTCGTGGCTTCAACCGCCGACCGCGCCGAGTGGACTCTTAGTTCGGTCGAGGCGCAATATGACTCTTCACTCATCGACTTTCTCGACACGATTGATCCCACGGTCGACAATTTCGTTGTGCTGCACCTGATAGGCAGCCATTTCAACTATGAGAACCGCTATCCGGAATCTTACGCCAAAGCCAACGGACTGCGCACCGACTTGGGCGATGTGGAATGCTACCGCAACTCCATCCACTTCACTGACAGCGTATTGCAGAAAGCCTTTGAAAAAGCGAGCCAACGCCTCAACCTCGAAGCGATGGTCTACTGCTCCGACCACGGAGGCATCCCCGACATGCGACGGTCGCCGCGCTTCCTCGGATTCAAGATGGTGCGCATCCCGCTATGGACCTACCTGTCCGACAGCTACATCGACCGCCATCCCGCCGTGGCGAAGGCTCTCGCCGACAACCGCGACCGCTATTTCACCAACGACTTGCTCTACGACCTTATGTGCGGCATCTTCGACATCCGGTCAAACCACTACGACCCTTCGCAGTCGCTGGCGTCAGCCGACTATTGCTACCAGCGCGCCGACATGCTGACATACGACAACCGCATCCGTGTGGCCGACGATGATTTGGACAAGGCATAAGCCGGAAAATCAAAATTTCCAAGCAAAACAGTGCATTTTTTAGATGACTTCCCTTGGTTATGCGACAAAATTTGCCCATTTTTGTCGCATAATTTGCGACGTTATTCCAAAATAAATGTCGCTTCAAGCAAAATTTGATGTCATGTACATACACGAAAGAGACAATTGGACAGCATTCAGATGGGATGCATCAGCGCTTACGGCACACCTTGAAAATGTGAACCGCAAGCAGGGTCTGCTATATGGCAGACTCGCCTCTCTTGGCTTCAACAGCAAACTGAAGGCAATGGCGGAAAACCTGACCTATGATGTGGTGTATTCATCTGAAATTGAAGGCATACGACTGAACACCGACGAAGTGCGCTCCTCCATTGCCCGAAAACTTGGCATCAAGAACGTCAAACAAACGGCTCCATCCCATTATGTGGAATCAGTGGTCGCGGTGATGCTCGAAGCCATAAGCAATTACAAACAGCCATTGACTAAAGAGAAACTATGCGCATGGCAAGCGGCGTTTTTCCCGACTGGCTTCAGCGAGGGCTCGCGGATTGAAGTGGGAAAATACCGCACCAGCGAGGAACATATCATATCAGGAATGTTCGGCAGAGAGAAAGTGCACTATATAGCCCCGTCGCCCGACCGTGTGGATGCAGAGATGCAGAAGTTTATTGAATGGTTCAACAAAGAAGACAACACAGGCTCCGTAATCCGCTCTGCCATCGCCCACCTCTGGTTTGTGAGCATCCATCCATTTGAAGACGGAAACGGACGGCTGGCACGCATCCTCTCCGACATGCTGCTGGCAAGGGCTGACAAAAGCGAGTTTCGCTTCTACAACATATCATCGCAAATAAACAAGGACAAAAACCACTACTATGACATCTTGGAGAATGCTCAACGTGGCAACGGAGATGTTACAGAATGGATTCTATGGTATGCCGACACTCTATCCGCGGCACTCAATGAGGCAGAAACAATCGTCAGCACCGTCCTTAACAAAAGTTTGTTTTGGCAGAATGCCGCTTCACTGTCGCTGACCCAGCGACAAACCGATGTGCTGAACATTTTTCTTGACGGCTATGAGGCAAAAATAACATCCAAGATGTGGGCTTCGCTTGCAAAATGCTCCAAAGACACTGCAATCCGCGACATCAATGACCTTGTAGGCAAAGGCGTCCTGCGCAAAGACATTCCCGGAGCAAAACGGCCAAGCTTCTCTATCGTTTATAGTCCCGACGACATTTCAAGGTTTTTCTCCGACATCAGAATAGAGGTCGACAACAATGCCTACTACCTAAACGCGACCTATAAGGGAGCGGCGCACGTGAAAGAACGTATATTGCCTTTGGACGCTGAAAGAGTTAAAAATGGCGACTTGCCCTTGGCGAACCTTATTGCAAAATATTGCTCATATCTATCCGGCAGCATATTATTTTCATAAGACAGGCTGCGGCTCGGAAAATCAAAATTTCAAGCATGCTTGATTTTGTTTTTCTCTCGCCTTGCACTATCTTTGCAAAAAAATTAATAATCAGAGTGGAAACGAAATATATCTTCGTAACGGGAGGCGTGGTTTCTTCGCTTGGAAAAGGAATCATTTCTTCCTCATTGGCGCGATTGCTGCTTTCGCGCGGTTTTAGAGTGACTATCCAAAAGTTTGACCCGTATATCAACATCGATCCGGGCACATTGAACCCCTACGAGCATGGCGAATGCTATGTGACTGTCGACGGCCACGAGGCCGACCTCGACCTCGGTCACTATGAGCGCTTCACCAACGTCCACACTACTCGCGCGAACAACATCACCACCGGACGTATCTACCAAAGCGTCATCGACAAGGAGCGCCGCGGAGACTATCTCGGCAAGACGGTGCAGATCATCCCTCACATCACCGATGAAATAAAACGCAACGTGAAATTGCTCGGAAACACCGGCAAATACGATTTCGTAATCACGGAAATCGGCGGCACCGTGGGCGACATCGAGTCGCTGCCGTTCCTCGAGAGCATGCGTCAGCTGAAATGGGAGCTTGGCTCTAACTGCATCTGCATCCACTTGACATATGTGCCGTTTCTCAACGCCGCAAAGGAGTTGAAGACGAAGCCTACGCAACACTCTGTAAAGCAACTGCAGGAGGTGGGCATCCAGCCCGACGTGCTTATCCTGCGCACAGAGAAGGAAATCCCGACAGCAATGCGCCGCAAGGTGGCGTTGTTCTGCAACGTGTCGCCCGACGCTGTCATCCAATCCATCGACATGCCGAGCATCTACGAGGTGCCGATGGGCATGCACGACCAGCATCTCGACGAGATTATCCTGAAAAAAACCAACACTCCATACGAGGGCGAGCCCGACATGAGTCAGTGGAAAAACTTCCTCGACAAGATGAACAATGCCACAGAGACTGTCACAATCGGTCTTGTGGGCAAATATGTCGAGCTTCAGGACGCATACAAGTCAATCAACGAAGCTTTGTTCCAAGCAGCCACCTACAACAACCGCCGTCTCAAGCTCGTGAGCATCCACTCCGAGAAGGTGAACGACGACAACGTGGAATCACTGCTCAAGGACATGGACGGCGTGATTGTGGCTCCGGGATTCGGTCAGCGTGGCATCGAAGGCAAATTCTCTGCGCTTAAATGGTGCCGCGAGCACGACAAGCCTACATTCGGCATCTGCCTGGGCATGCAGTGCATGGTGATTGAGTACGCTCGCAACGTGCTCGGACTGAAGGATGCAAACAGCACCGAGATGAACCCGCAGACTCCTTACAACGTCATCGACCTTATGGAGGAACAGAAGAGCATATCCAATATGGGCGGCACTATGCGTCTGGGCGCATACGACTGCGTGCTCAAAGCCGGTTCGAAAGCGGCTGAGGCTTACGGCTCAACACACATCAGCGAGCGTCATCGCCACCGCTTTGAATTCAACGAGGAATTCCGTAAGCAATTTGAGGATGCCGGCATGAAATGTGTTGGCGAAAACCCTGACACACACTTGGTTGAAGTCGTTGAGATTCCAGAAAAGAAATGGTATATCGGCACACAGTATCACCCTGAGTACAGCAGCACGGTGCTTTCTCCAAACCCGCTGTTCCTCAGCTTCGTGAAAGCCGCCATCGACAATCAAAAGAAATAAAATAAATAACAGAAGAAAATAATGGACAAAAACACGATTCTCGGCTTGTTGCTGATGGGTGTGGTAATCTTCGGATTCTCAATGCTCAACTCGGGCGACGACCAAAGCAACCAGCCGACAACCGAAAAGACTGAAAAGGCTGACGCAAAACAGGCCACAACCGACATTGCCGACAGCCTCAACGCCAACGAGCTTGCCCGCATCAAGACCATCGTGCGCCAATACGGCAAGCAGGACGGCGACAAGATGGTGCTGACAAACGACAATGTGAGTTTCACCATCGCTTCCGACAGCCTTACCGGCTCGGTTATGATGGACGGCAATATGACCGTGGCTCTCTCTGATTTGCAGCACGCTCCGTCGGCCGACAACCGTCTGCTCTACAACGCGGCGATGAAGAAGGTGCGCGACGCCGCCGAAAATGTGGCTAAATACTCCGACTTCGTGCAGTTTGTTGGCGGTGGAAACAAGACCGTAAAACTTGAGAACGAGCTGCTGACGCTCGACCTCTCTTCGAAAGGCGGACAAATAGCGAAGGCTACGCTGAAGAAATACAACGCTTTCCAACATGGAAAAGATGGCAACTGCGTGCTTTTCGACAGCAAGCACAACTCTTACGGCTTCGCCATCAACACCGACACACACCGTTTCGACACCAAGGAGTTCAACTTCACTCCGGTGCAGGAAAACGACTCTACGGTGCTGATGAAACTCGACTTCGGAAAGGGCGTTTACTTCGGCATCCGATATACGCTTCCTAAAAACAGCTATCTCGTGCGTATGGAAGTGGTGCAGCAGAACATGGCTGCCGTTATCTCTTCCAACGTGTCGACAATGGACTTTGAATGGAGCCAGAAGATGATGCGCCACGAGAAAGGTCAGACTTTCGAGGAACGCAACAGTGGTGTGTTCTACAAATTTTCGGGCGACAACGTGGAGAACCTCAGCGAGACAAGCAACGACGAGGATAAGACCAACAACCACTTGAAATGGGTGGCGTTCAAATACCAGTTCTTCTCTTGCGTGCTTATCGCCGACCAGCACTTCATCGGAGCCGCTCCTATGAAAAGCGTTGTCATCGACAAGAACAGCGAGGAGCACAACGACTTCCTCAAAGACGTGTCGTTCAACAGCTCGCTTGAATACAACGTGAACAATCCGAAACCGGCGGCGTTCAACTTCTTCCTCGGCCCGAACGAGTACAAACTGCTCTCGTCGTTTGACGACAAGATCTCGCCCGATGAGGATTTGGAACTCACTCGCCTGATTCCGCTTGGATGGTCAATGTTCCGCTGGATAAACACTTGCATCATCATCCCTATCTTCAACTTCTTGGGAACGATGAACT
>ULMS01004500.1_pt1 | contig 13124 bp, 24 predicted proteins | sample 1951721 | NCBI WGS metagenome assembly ULMS01 (sample SAMEA4835557, study PRJEB28245) | human gut metagenome | biome: gut microbiome; material: fecal sample | place: Denmark | collected 2008 | reverse complement strand
TGATTGTGACTTTTGTATATCATGATTCACTTGTTTTTAAATTTTACAGTATAGATTGAACATATTCCAAATATTCTTGAGCTTGTTCAAGGGATTCGAATTGAGATGTCTCTTCGTTATATAAAGGAGCATAGTTGGCTTGTTTCAATAAATTGTCGTAAAACATATTGATGAATATTTTTAATAGATCGGCTGTATTATTCACTGTTCCCATTGTTACTCCATGACATCCATCTCCCATATTTACATATTCGTTACTAAAAGACATCCCACCTTTTATACCATATCGAATTTGAGCGATGTATATGCGTTCGAAATGTACTTCAAACCAAAGATTATGTTCTGATTTTTCATATTCTTTGATTGATAAGCAGAATATGCCAAAAACAAATTTCAACTCTTCTTTTGTAATTCCTGCCGGATTTTTTGTCAATATTTCTTTAACTTGTTCTTTCGTTATCATGATTCGCTATTTTTTAATTCTACACTTTTTCATTATTCCCCCACCTATGGAATGGCATCTACTAATTGCTATTATCTTTCTCATAACCTATTTTAATTTTTCTTTTACACCTAATAAATAACCCGCACTGAAAACAAAGCCAATGCACACATATCACGAGCGAGTCTGCATCTTTAATCCTTTCTCGCTCCATGTACCACATTATTGCCGGAAGCAGAAAAAATACATCACTAATCTTACTGTAGCCGACAAAGCGTTTATCGTTGAAGTATAAATCACTCATAATTATTTAGTAATTTGTTACCACAAATCCTCTGAAGTTAACATACCACCTATAAGAGGCTGCTTTAATTGTCCTGTTTCTTTAACCAGCGCATAAGCTTCTTTTCTGGTTAAAAATCTATTCTTAGTAGTAAGAAATCCTTGTATCGCTTTACTGCTATCTGGCATTTTTAAAAGTGCTGCCTGTTGGAATATTCCGGGATGTCTCCACCCACATAGCACAATGCCAGTATCAATATTGTATGGCTGATACGAATAAGATTCTCCATCATCCACATGAATTGCTGCGCACATCACGTATTCTGTTTTCCCATCATTCATATGAGCTTCCAATCTCTTCTTGTCCATGACTCACATTTTTTTTAATTATTCTCTTCTTTCTTATCATTCCGTATCCAAACTATCTGAATATTCCTTTTAGGCCTCCATTAACAGCGCATATTTTGGCTTCATTTGATGGGTGTACGTATACATTGAGGGTTGTACTTATATCCGAATGTCCTAGAATTGTGGATACAGTTTTAACATCGACTTTATTTTCAATCAAGGTACTTGCAAAAGTATGTCGTAATCCATGAAATTTAATGCAATGATTTAACTTTACTTTTTCAAGAATAAAAATTCGATAATATGTACGTAAAGTTCGAGGTTCGATAAAATCCTCAGAGCAGGTGCAAACATAATAATCTGGCTTACATACGGCATAGAACTTTTTCACAATGGGTAAAATATTTTTAAGAATAGGTATGTGCCTATCTGATGAACTAGTTTTAGGAGCTCCTATCTCAACCACCGTCTTTTTCCTGTCGGTACCGATATTTCCAGGAAGATATATGCGCTCCATTGTTTTATTGACATGAATTGTATTGCCAACAATATCTATATCCCGCCACTGTAACGCACAAATTTCGCCAATCCTCATGCCTGTGCATATTGTTAATAAAATGCCTAAATTGCGAGGTGATGGATTATCCATAACATACTCAACAATTTTACGATATTCTTCTTGCGTGTAACGTTCTAATTTTGAAACGCCAACCTTATTATTGGTTGGCCAAATAACCTTCCAAGCTGTATCGGGAACATTGATGTCCAATTCGTCACCAGCGTAGCGAATAAGCATCTTTATGACTATAAGGATATCTGAGCAGTATTTCTTTGACTTAGTGCCTGAATCAAGAAGTTCATAAAGAAATGTTGTAACAACCTTCTTATTCATGGTCTCCACATCTGTAGATCCAAATCTAGGAGCCAGTATCTTTATATATATGAGCTGATAACAGCTTAGTGTTGATTCCTTAACTTGTCTTCTCTTGACAGACAACCATTTATTATATACATCATTTAATTTCATAATTCTTGTACTATTTTAGCATTAGTATCTGCTTTTATTATTTCCGAAAAGGAAAGTGTATCATCTTTGCGATTAAGAAGGATATACTTCTGCTTAACTTCTTTTGTTAATACATCCCCGTGATAAACATACCCCATAATTCCTCTAATCGATAAGTTTAAAAGAAGTATAGGAATTGATCTATCAGATAATTCCCAACATGATACAATATTCTGAGATGGGAAATGTTCCCAGGGTAATAATTTCGTACAACGTTGCCACCAATCCGCAATGATCATAGATCCATTTCCGGCAGTAGGTTCATGTATACTTCCGGTTTGAGATGTTAGCAATGAACATAATACTCCCAGAGAATTTGGTGTGAAGTCCTGTTTTTTTTGCTTTCTTTCAGATAAATCACTTTCGTAAACTTCTTGAAACCAGTCATAAGACAAATCGTTATCGTTCAGTCTAATCAATTCTCGGTATATTTTATTCCTATCTTCTAAATCCATATCTAAAATTTTAGTAACGGCATTAGGCAAATCCATCAGGTCATTTATTAAAAACACCTTAAATAAGTCGTCCTTATTCATATCGTTTATCGAGCCGGTTAAGAAATGTTTTATTATATTTTATTCTTGCGGAAAGCATTTTCTTAGAGGTTCCTAGTATATATCCTATTATAGATTGCGGAAAGACGCCATTTTCCACATTATCAATTGTTGCCATAATCGCGCTTATTGCTAATTCGTACGCTTCTTCATTCGATACCTCCAAATGAAACTTGCAATAATTTTCTATATCTTTAATGTAATTCATAATAAATAAAGGACGTTCCTTTTTTTTCAGGCAATCAATTAGTTTTTCATACTCATTAACATCAAACGGATATCTACACTTTACACTCCCTCTTTTGTGCTTTTTATAAAAATCATACCTCTCCATCCCATCTCCGTTTTTATTGACAATAATATATTTAGGTATATGCAACGGGTTAATATTGTTTTTGGCCGCATAGATTAGGCGTTCACGTCTAAAACCGTGCCTAAGGCCATCATCCATTAATACAGATATATTAGTACAACGGTTTTCCTTATTTGTTTTTGAGTTGATTATTTTTAAATCAGGAGTGACAATATAAGTTGTTCCTGGTATAGTCATAAATTCGTTCATATTCATATTCTTTTTAATCTTTATCTTCTTTCTTGATCTTAATCTTATCAATCATCCTTTGATATTTAGCGGCCACATAGTCACAGTGTATTGCCAAATTCCTGTCGCGCTCCTTTTCGAGGCGCTTTATTTCTTCTTCTTCTATCCAATCTTTCATATTTCATCTTTTTTTTGTCATTTTTCGCATGATTCAAACGCTTTTTCAAATACTTCCGCCCTAAGCATATTGTTTGCTATGGCCTGAAAAGCGTTTGCAATTTCTGGCAACTCATTCAAATTCACATGTATCTCTTTGGGGGTAAGTACCTCTGTAAGCTCCCTTGCAAAGTGCAGCATCTTATCCATGGTGAGATACCGAAGGGGATTGTAAGCCAGTGGGGCATATTTGCTTATGGCGGTAAAGAAATCCCGGATGGTAATTTGGGATGTCTGGCATAACATGTCCACCGTAGAGCAAATGGAAAGAGCTTTATTCAAATCTTCATGGCATCCGGCATTATGCAATGCCTGGCTGACGGTAAATCCATAGCGATCTATATGAGGCTTGATATCGTCCTCCATGCTCTGCGTAATGAGGGCCATGGCTTCCGCGTTTACACCTGCGATCCGGCATATTTGTCTGTTGTATGCGGCCATTTGGCGGTCCATGCTGTTGATCAGCATTTTGACCTTTTGGCGATAAAGTCCGCATCCCTTGATGTGATCGGAAAGCTGCATTTCGAAATTATACACTTGGTCGTTGACGAATAGGACGATATATGTCAGACTCGTAACAAGACCGCCGGTGTCCTTATCTATTTCATCCCAACTGTTGTATTGTTTCATATCTATGAGTTAATAATTCTACTTCAGTGCATCTTATCCATTTGGCACTTCTTGATAAACACAGTTCGTGAGTGATTCGATTGATGTCATACACTTCTCTGATTTTACTCTTGTATCGGACTTTGCTACCGATACGGCATTGGGTGTTGAATACGTTTATTTTCATGATATAGGTTGTTTAAAAAGGAGCATCTTCTTCTGCAAGTATATAAGATTGATCCATTTCATAAAAATGAGTTGTTTTAGGGCTGAATTGAACAATAAATTTCTCAAGGCCAATATTTCTGCCTTTCGCAATATCGATCATTGCGGTTCCTTTCGTTTCTGCATTTTGAAAAGGCTCAGGGTAAAATTTGCCATATAATTCCGGCCTATAAATCAAAATGACAACATCTGCAGCTTCCCCGATCTGCCCGGAATCGCGAAGGCGGGCAAGAGAAGGGATAGGATTAATGGAATCCCTGTTTAGTTGTGATAAAGCAATTATCCAAATGTCCAGTTCTTTTGCTAAATTTTTCAATCGTCTTGCTGCTTCTCCCATCATTTGCTCCTTATTGCTCCCTTTCATGTTTACTGTTAGAATTTGCAAGTAATCCACAATAGCCCCTGTGATGCCGTATTTCAGCTTCATTGTTCTAATGGATGCGAGTATCGTATCAATGTTAGAAGTGCTTCTATCGTCAAAAAAAACAGGTTTTCCGGCAAGTTTTCCAATGCCTCTGTCTATCCTGTCGAATTGCTCCGGTGAAAGGCGTGAATACATGATCTCATTTGCGGGTATTCCTGATTCGATTGAGATCATCCTAGCGGCGATTTGCTCTTTCTTCATTTCCATAGAGTAAAATGCCACTCCGTCCCCATAACAAGCCGAAGAAAGGGCAAATGCTATTGATAAACTCGTCTTACCGGAAGATGTATCAGCCGCAATGATAATCAAATCGGATTTTTGTAACCCTCCGCTTCTCCCGTCAATTTTTGAGAATCCGGTGGGGGTTCCAGTCAGTTTTTTATCACCGGATGAATTAAACTCCATTTGTTTTGTCACTTCACGTACAGCATCGTCAATTGTAGACATATTGCTTTTTGAAGATTGGAACACGGATTTAAGGGATTCTTCCGCTTCTGACATGATATCGACGATATCTTCCGATTCGCTGAAGGCTTTATTCTGCATGGTCATGCCGATTTCTATAAATCTGCGCCTTTTCTCCTTATCATGCAATAATGCTGCATGTTGGTAAATATCGTTTGTGTAATAACTCGAAATCTGACTGATAGCAAACAAATCGACGGATTCGTTCTTTTTTCTCATTTCGTTTGTGACAGTGATCAAGTCTGGACTTTCTCCTCTGGAGTCTATTGCGATAATGGCTTTGTAGACTTGATTGTTTAAGTTATCATAGAAACAATTAGGAGACAATATTTCTCTCACCTCGTTCAGTGCATTGCGATCGGACATAATTGTTCCCAAAACTACTTTTTCAGCATCTGTATCATGCGGCATAACTCTGTTATCCATACTCTTTCTTTTTAATTTCCATGATTGTTTGGTATACACTGTTTTTATAGCGGGTGATATAGCTGTCGTTGTTTATTTTTCTCACTATATCTGTCAGCATACTCTTATTCATTTTCGCAAGAGATTCAACTTCTTGATCTGTGGGCTGTGAAGGCATTTTCAACAACAAAGGGCCATTGTCCTCCAAGAATTTTCTAAACCTTTCCTGTAGCGGCGTAAGCTGCTCCGGCTCCGGATTGACATTTCTTTGTTTATAGACTTTATTTTGCGGTTGGTCTAAGGCCTTTTTGAATGTGCTAACCCAATCGATGTTTTTGGTCTTGCTGATCTTTTTCCTTTTCCAACCGGCTTCTTGGCTCCAATAGTCTTCAAATGCTTTTTTTAGGGACAATACGATGTCCAACTCTGGATGATATTTTTGTCTGTTTTTTATAAACTCTTTGTCGGAAGATATTTTTTCAAATGCTTCTGTTACTTCCGAGAGGTAAATATCAAAATCATCTCTCCAAGTTTTGCCAGATGCAACGTCCCCCTCTTGGGGGGTAGGGGGGATATTATTATTAATATTATTAATATTATTATCTTTATTAGATTTGTCCCGACGTTGTCCCGACGTTGTCCCGACGTTGTCCCGGTTTTGTCCCGCGAGTTGTCCCGGATTTTTGGGAATGATATTGTATTTATCAAAATTACAGACTGTTATAACTGTCTGCTTTGTCCCTTCAGCTGTCCTTTTTGTTATCATGCCTTCGGATATTAGCAGATCCAGGAACTTGTCAACTTTGTTTTTCGACCATCCCCACAAGTCGGCTAATCGCCTCAATGATGCGGGGTATTCCCCTCTATGGATTTCTACTGCTTTGCCCCCAATCAGCATCTTGGTCGAATTCGCCTCAAACCGTACTAGTCTCAAAATGTCGATCCACGCTTCGGCATAACTGAATTCTCGCTTTTCGCTCCAAAAAGGATGCTCAAATAGCTTTCTGCTAATTGGGATATATCCCTCTTCCATGATCAATATATTATTCCTCTGTTCAACAGTTCTTTTCTATATTCTTCAAGTGCCTTTACGCACCTATCCTTATTCATATGTCCCATTGGCATAATACCGGAAAGCCTTGCATTGCAACGGTCTATACCATATTTGAGATCGATATTTGACATCTTCTTTATATCCATATATGTAGATTTATTTTTTAGACAATTTTAGGGCAGACCTATTAGCTGCCCTAAGATCTGTTATGCGAATATGGCGTGACTATTAACATTAAGAAATTTATCTACAAAATAAATTTGTCCTTTTCCCGTCACTTTTGTTGTTGTAGATACAAGTACAGATCCATCAGGTTTATTAATGGTTGTCTGCTTTATTTCAAATAGCCCTAATTCCATTGATTTTTGTGATGGCTGATTATAGTATTGTCCTTTTTGACATAGGTAGCCGTTTTTACGAAGCCACTCGAATAACCTGTTTTGTCCAATCTTAATGCCGTTTTGTTGCAGTATCTTCGCCAACTCCGCTATCAGGCATGAGCGCCGGGATGTAGACACCGCATCGGCAAATAATACCTTGGGAGCGTCAGACCGAATCTTTTGCTCGGCCTCGATACGTTTTTGTTGTTCTTCCTTGAGGTTAGTAGCCAATTGGATCAAGAAATCGGGTGAAGTTAAAGCCTTCTCCAATGTGTTGCTTGTCATATATGCACCATGCTTGCGGATGGAAGGAAGAACTTCTCCGCATACCCAGTCTTGGAATGGTTCAGCTTGCGGCTTGTCGGATCGCATGATTACCCTGTAGAGGTTCTTTTCATTGACAAATGTGAGCATGACCTTTTGTTCGGTTGTTACTCCATATTGGTTAGTTGTCTTTGAGACCCCCCTCGGTTAAAACGATACCCCCTTGATCCAATCTTGATTTACAATCACTGACATTTTTTATTTCTAAAACCCGGCAAACATCCGCCAAGCAGAATAAGGGTTGCTCGCTTGTTCCGGCTACTCGTATTTCACCGAAACGATCATTCTTGAATATTTCAATTTCGTTCATAAATATGATGTTTTATTTTTTTGACAATATGATATACTCCCCGGTCGAAACCGGGGCTGTAAATGCGTGAGTAGGGTAGACTTACTTAAATGTCTTTTTGATTTCGTCCAAAATCCTTTCTGTTGTCCTTCGACTATGCCAGTTGTACCATTCAGTGTATAATCCTTTATGGGTAAGGTAGAAGAAACAAGCGTTTTTCAATTCTGCTTCCTGTGCAGACACGATACGAGACCATTTTAGCTGATCCTTAAGAAACTCGACCTCTTTTAAAAGATTCTCATTGGCTTTAATGAGTTTGTTAATCTTGATTGTTTGCTGACGTTGTGTAGGAGCATTCATAACGCACCTCCTTCCTGTAGAATGGTTGCATCATACATTCCGGCAAGCAAGAACGCAATAACTATTAACACTAACGCTTTGGTGTAACCCTTAGCGTCTTCTATGGTTTCGCACTCGCATACGCCAAGTGGCATAGCGTTGTAGATACGGGCTACGGTAGCCCATGTGAAGAATTTAGTTTTCATCTGGCTGTGACAATTAGATGAATAAAACAAAAAAGCAGCTCTACATAATCCAAACTTGTCACAGCCACATACATCAGAGATATATGAACGGATTATAATAGAACTGCCTATGCTTTCTATTATCTCTTAGCCTGCTCGCTTGCAGTGCCTGTATGTAACTGTGACACCGCAAAGATAACCAATGAAACTAAATCTCCAAAGGAAAATCATGTAAACTGTTATTTCTTTTTGAACAATAAGCATATCCTAATTGCGTTCCCTACCAAGTTTACATTCTTCTCTTTGCAGGTAATGACCAGTTCGGAGAACGGCTTAGAGTGTATGCAATCATTACACCTTACATGAGTAATTTCTTTCTTAGCCATATTATAATTTTATTGGTAATCCTGCATAAACCCATGATAGGATGCAGGAATCCCTGGCATCCTGATTTAACCTCTTATCCAATCCCCCAACGATCTTTGATAGTTCTTCTTGAGTTATTTTCCCGTCTTTACCCTTCCAACATTTTCTAAGAGGTTTAATTTCGTCAACTTCCAGTCCTATATGCCTTGCCATTTCAGCTATTTTGCGAGCGACCTCATGGTTTCGACCAGTATTCTGACCTATTTTAGCTGCAGCAGCCGGAGTGGAGCGTGTAGCGTGCCAGTTGCTTTCATTCATCCAGCCGGCCTCGACAACGACTATGATAGATTCTTTTTGACGATCAACAAAATCCTCTTTCATGTACTTTAAGTAGTCAACAAGGAGAGGAAATGAAAGATTAGTCACGTTTAAACACCTTGATTTAACATGAAGCTCTGTAACTCCTGATTTGTCACAATCGGGATCTATTCCTATTACTCTGTCTTTCTTAATCATAATTGTAATTGTCGTAATCATCCGGTTCAAAATCCGGAATATCATATCCAAAATCCATAATTTCAATATCAATGTGGGGCGGATCGGAATCGAACCAATCTAATATACATCTACTACCTTTCGCCCCTAAACACCCTGCATATTCTCACGAACGGCAGGGGGTGAAAACCTAAATTATTAACCGCATGAAGTTCTACTTATGTTTACACCTTAGTATCTCCCGTCTCTTTATTATTGCTCTCCCCGTACATATTGTGTCGGAGCTTAAAGAATGAATAAGGGTGGATTTTGCCATCCCAATATCATCTTCACTCAAATAATCAAATATGGCAGAAATACTACCAAAGAAATGATCTTGTTTTTTAAAGATCAAATGAACATGTATTACTCTCATAGTTCCATATTTTTCTTATTTGGAAATAAGTGATTCAATTTTCTTTAAATCCTTCTTGGTTAGTCGAACAGCATCAGCTACCCGACTACAGCCTTTATCTTCTACATGATCTACAATTTTTGATACATGTCGAAGAAATGATTTTATCAGGTAGTCGGGGAGTTGATGTTGTTTCATAAGCCATTTTCTTTTTTTTGTTGTATCCAAATCGGGTAGGTGTTTGTGCCATGTACAGTGCTTTAAATTCTTTTTCCATTATACTCTGCTACCATCTCTTCATAGCCAGGATCACCAAAGTAGGGTAGATAGCATCCTAACTCTGATTGAGCCCAGATTTTCATCTTGTCCATGAATGAAGATAATTCGGAAGCGCTCATTTCTGATGTTTTGTAATCGACTTGTTGAATTTCTCCTGTAAATCGGTTCGCTTCCTCCTTTGTCCCAAGAAGGGTCCTTTTGATATCTCTCTTGCAGTTGTCAAAAGATGTGTAGCCGGCATAGCCGGCTATTACTTGTACCCACATATGAAAAAGAGCATTCTGTGATAACGATCTTTTTTTAGTCTTTTTTGTTATTTCGAATGGATCGGTGCCGGACATTAATTTATTGTAATAGGCCTCGGCTCGTTTTCTATCAAAAGGATTTTTGGGGTCAAATAACATAATGCAATATTAAAAAGGTAGTTCATCTTGAATTGGAGTATTAGGCGGCATAGGTGGAACATAATTCTGTTGTGGTTGTTGATATACTACTTGCTGTTGCGAAGCAGGCTGTGATGACCTTTGCTGTCTTGCTTCTATTTTATATCCTCTTATGGAATTTATATATTTAGTTTTCCCTTCTGCATCAATCCATTTCCTTCCTTGTATTTCGAAAGAAACAGTAACAATGTCATTTATTTGGAAATTGTTAAGCTCAGCACATCTGTCTCCCGAAAATTCAAACATTGGAAAATTTTCGAATTTATCACGTTCTCCAGTGTATGGATCGAACCGCGTAGAATCAATAACTACTTCTCTTTTCACAAAAGGATTACCGCCGTTTTTGGAAGGAATTTCCTGAATAGGTCCTATGTAGGAAATTTTGCCAGTAATTGTATTTGCCATTTTTATTTGAATTTAATTGTGTAACTTTGTTTTGCCATTTTAACCGCAGGGTGCAGTGTTATGATCTCCCCAGTGTTATCGTCTACAATAGTTGTATTATCGGGAACGGATTTCAAGAATCCTTCTCGCTCTTTCATCTTTGCTTGTAGTTCTTTCAAACTTGCCAAATATGCGTTGTATACAGGATCATTGCAAACGCTGTAGTCATATGAAACTCCCATCTCTTTTAATGTTATCTCGCATCCGTTCCATGAAGTAGACTTGCCGTATTTCTCTGTCTCAGTAATAACAGAATCTTTTATTCTATCGTCATCCAATACTTTCTTCAATGTGTCATATAACCCTCTTATCTTAGCCACATGTTCTATCGGGTTTACATCGCCATCAAGAACAGGTATGATGATCGAGTTTGCAAGTTCTTGTTGACTTTGCTTGGTGACAGGGAATATCCCTATCTTCTTAATACTATTCTCCATATTTCGATTTTTTATATTGTAGATACATATCTATTACTGTTTGTAATTCAACTGACCCTATCTTGTAAAGGCTTTCCATTAACCGAGATACGGAGAAGTTTTGCTTTTTCTGTTTTGCATCCTTCTCCTTTTCTTCTATAAAGGCATACAATTTGTTCATGGACTCATCATTGTTCAGAAAGTCCGGTCGGAAAATCTTACGTGCGTCCAGATTAGTCTTTGGTGTATCCGCCGTATTTGCTTGCAAGTTAGATGCTTTGTTTGCATCATCATCATCGTCTATATTTAGGTTTAAAATAGAGCCGATAGCATATCTACGCTGGTAAGTAATACAAGACCCTATGCTTTGAGGATCATTCTTTACAGGACGCATAGCGTATGACGATAAAATCCATTCACCGGAGTTGTGCATAAGTATTGTTTCTAACTCATTATCTCCTTTAGGCATCTGCATAATAGAAAGCCCGCATTCTGACAATGGTTTTTGTATCACATCCAGTATATCTGCCAGTGAGGCATATTTACTTTTAAAGTAGGGATTTTTGCTGTCTTTTTTCACCTTTCCAACCTCTTGTTGGAATTTACAGAGAGCATTGGCAATCTCTTTTATCGATTCTGATCTTTCCATATTATAAATGTTTAATGTGTGGACGTTAGGGAATCGAACCCCTTTCTTCCCCGGTCGGGGATGCTCTACCATTAAGCTATGCGCCCGGTTGCCGGTCTTTCCCGGCTGTCTTAAACAAAATAAAACATAAGAACTGCCTGTCTCCCGGCGGTAATTGTTCCCGGATAACCGATCAAAGTACACCGGGATGTTGTTTGAAATAATAAATAGAAACAAAATAACCGGTCTCTCACCGGACGCTGTCCTTTAACAGCGGAGTTGATTAATTAAACATTGATTATTAATACTCACCCTACCGTGCTCCTGCCTACCGGACCATTGCAAATGTCAAGGTCTACCACTTTCAAGATTTGCGGTTGCCGATCTGAGGCGAGGTTTACACCTCGGATGCTTATTCCTTTCGTGATTTGAGCTATTTCGACTCAGTTCTATTTATTCTTGAATTGTTTCTATTGCTTTAAATATCTCATATATCACCTGTGGGACTATAGCGTTTCCGTATCCTTTGATTGATCCGGTACACCACGCTGTGAGAGAAATGGTAAGGCACACCACATCAAAGGGAAGCCCATCATTTCCTCGACAAACAGGGGATTGAGTCGGGAAGTTGGACCAAGTTCTCTCGCAATATAGGTTTGCAGGTCCGGTGAACCCGTTCCATGTTCGCATGGAGTCTTCCAGCTGTTCGCTGTGGGTGTAGGTAACATTCCGTTCATTGCCAATGCTGCCAATGCTGTTCCCATTTGACTTTTTGGATTGTATTTCTTGCTGTACTTGTCCGCTTCCCGCGCATTTGGAGTCGGAAGCAATTTCAGATCGATAAACTCCGTCTTCCCCTTTTCGTTGCAGACTTTCAGTCCCTGCGTCTGCACAGTAGGCAATAAAGAAGATTCGGTCCCGACGGTGCGGTGCTTCGACGGCACAAGCCGGAATAACAATCGGCTGGATGGAATATCCTTCTTGCTCAAGATCACGGCAGACGGTTTCAACGACGTATTCTTGTTCGAGTAACGTTTCTTTGTCAGACGCTTCAAATAAAGAGGCTTGACTTTCCACTGTAACTTCACTGCCGGGTTGTACCATGCTGATGATTCCACCAACGTTTTCACCAATAACCCAAGTGGGTCGTATCTCTCGTATTGCGCGAAGCATTTCCGGCCAGAGGTAGCGGTCGTCCTCCTGTCCTTTTCGCTGTCCAGCGACACTGAAGGGCTGACAAGGGAATCCTCCGGTGAGAACATCGATCTTTCCCCGCCAAAATTTGAAGTCTGTTTCTTTAATGTTTCCATATCCTTTTGATTTTGGGAACCAGTAACTTAGTACAGTCCGAGGAAAGTTATCTATCTCACACCAGAAGGCATTATCCCAACCCATCCACTCAGCGGCAAGATCGGCAGCTCCGAAACCTGAGAATAGAGAGGCGTGTACTTTTCCCATTTGATTCAGTTATTTTTAGTTGTTAACTTAATCGGATTCCACTATGTGCCGGT
>ULMS01012232.1_pt1 | contig 13167 bp, 7 predicted proteins | sample 1951721 | NCBI WGS metagenome assembly ULMS01 (sample SAMEA4835557, study PRJEB28245) | human gut metagenome | biome: gut microbiome; material: fecal sample | place: Denmark | collected 2008 | reverse complement strand
CCTCGCCCGATTTGTTTTCAAATCGGACGGGGAGCAGTCACCAAATAATCTTGTTACCGGGGACCAACGCGCCGGTCTACTCGAACGTACGCATATAGGCGCGACAGAGATACTAACCGCCGCGCAAATCGCGGAACGTTACGTAGGGTGGCATATTCACCGATCGTAGGCTCTTCCAAAAGAGTTGCTCCATTGTTGGCAAACGCATCTGTCCGACGAGGACTTTTCCGCACTTGCTCAATGCCAAGACCGACAGCATCATGCAGATCCTGTACCAGATCGCGCTCGGCCTTCGAATCATGGAAGATCTAGAGGCAATCTTAGGGGCAAGCACAATTGCCATTTTCCTTCTAGCGGCCCATAACATCGAGAGCGAAGATCCTTTATGCAAGTGCTTCAAAGACTAGCGTCGAAATCGTCATCTGCCTATTGAGGGTCTGAGGACCGAGACTTTGCCGCGAAATAACCGACAGGCAGAAGCAGATGACCGCCGCGTGCGGATGCATCGGCATTTTCGATCATCCGTACGCATATCCAAGCCTGACTTGCACCCAAGATGCACTGCAAAAGAAGGCCTTGCCAACTTCTCAGGCGGAGTGCCCGCCCTCGGCCTTTCTCACCTCATGAGACGCCGCATGTTCGGCCTGCCGCCTCGCTTCATTGAGAACGTGCGATTGATGACGCGCCTCGACAGCCTGAGCGGCTCTTGCTGCAACCGCATCGTCGAAGGCGTCCGCAACCGGCGGCAGCTTTGAGACGACCAGCTTGATGGCTCTCAAGGAGAGACGAATCTCAAGGCTCAGGAACACGGTGGACAGGACGATCAGAGCCACCGAAGCGAGCAGCAGCGCACTGTTGAGAATGTCGGCGCTGAAACCCGTCGCCTCTTCGAGGACACAGAGCGCAACGAGAAGTCCCGACACTACGGCGGAAAGAACGACGCAGAATTCACCGCGGCGCAAAAGCCCCGCCCGGTGGAAGATGAAGTCGATTTCATCGTCGATGTCCGCGCGTTCGTCGTCGGTGAGCTTCGGATCGAGCCGCTCGTTCATCAAGAGCCGAATCCTGCTCGTCGCGTGGTTGTAACGGGCGCTCATGGATAGCATCAGAAGGCCGACGCCCGAGATGAGCGTGATGGGGGCGAGCGCGGAAGCGAGAAGCTCGTTGAAGGACGTCATTTCGATGCCTCCTCGAGGCGCTTTTTGAGAGCGTCGCCTCTGGGCATGTGTTCGACGGCAAGGCCGAGCGCATGGAGCGAAAGCCTGATCTCGAAGGCGAAGGCGACGGTGGCGGCAATGATGAGCAAAAGCGCCAGCACAAGCCAGATGGCGGCAAAAGGAGCCGCGTCGAAGCCGAAGTAGGTGCCGAAGACGTTCGTCGCCACAAGCAGCCCGGAGCATCCGCTCGAGAGCGTGATGGCGAGCATTGAAAAGCGCAACCAGCGCGCCCGTCGATAGATAAGACGAATCTCGCGGTCGATGTCGGGCTCGACGCGAAGCGCCTTGAGGCCCTGCGTGCGAATCTTCACCAAGCCGCGAATGCGATCCATGCAGTGGCTGTAGCGGTTTGTCATGCAGAGAATGAGCATGCCCACGCCCGATATGAGCGTGATGGGCGTGAGTGCGCTTGAAAGCACTTCTTGAAAGGGAGCCGAGGCGATCATCGCACCTCCGTCTTGATCGGCAATTGCGGGTTTTCGACTATAGACCGCTTGAGTTCCGACGGGTGACGGCGCGAAGAAAAGCGTTGTCCAAAATCAAGCCGCAGCACGGATTTACCACAGGTCGCCAACATCACGAAAGCGGAATTTCGTCCTGCAGGCGCATGCCGCAAAAAAAGCCCGCAGCGTCACCGCTGCAGGCTTGCGGGAGTAGCGCGATCCGTCCGACGGCCCCGCTCGGGGGAGAGAGTTTTGAGCGAACTCGTCGGACGGAGTTTGACTGTGCGAGGGCCTTCTTTGCGAACAACTAAGAATTCCTTAGTAGTTGCCCCTCCTGAAGTTCCTCTTCTTCGAAGATCCGTTTGAAGTGCAGAATTCCGCTTCTGTACCACTACAAATTCGGGGTCATATCGACCGCCATCGCAGGCATTCATCACCCTACGAACCAAGTTTTCCTCCCAATCAACTGAACGAAAGGCAGATTTCGTCCACTCACCACGCGCGTCCGTCCGCAGCACGAGAAATAGGCCGCACGGGAGAAGAATTCCCGGGCGGCCTGCGCTTCAGAAGTCAATGAAAGGTCAGAAGGCGTGCCTCACGCCCACCGTCGCGCGCCAGTCCTCGTCCAGGACGCCGCCCGAGGTGCGCTCGACGTCGGCCCAGAAGTACGTGGCGGGCGTCAGGTTGAAGTTGACGCCGAGGCCGTATTCGACCCAGGTGTCCTTGCCGTCCGTCTCAAGGATCGCACCGTTGCCGCCCGTCACCTTCAGGTCGCCCAAGAACTCATGGACGGCCGAAACGCGCGCATGGACGCTGCCCATTTCGTTCGGGCACTTCACGCCGAAGGCCATGCCTGCACGGCCGAGCAGGCTGTGCGCATCGTCAAACTCATAGTTCGAGCCGTCGCTAAGCTCAAGGCGATCGGCATTGACAAACGTGTACGTGGCCTCGACCTGAGGCTCGACGTAGAAGAGGCTCGAGACGTCGAAGCGCCAACCGACCTCGCCCGAGAGGCTCAGCGCCACGTTGTCCATCGAACCCTTCTTGCCGCCGTCAACCGTCATGTCGGTCTTGGCGGAGGCAAGACGACCCACCACGTCCACGAACTGGCCGGCCTCACCCATCCACAGGCCGTACGCCGAAAGACCATAGAGGTCCATGTCGGCATTGCCGCGCCTGTAGTCGGCTTCGCTGCCCGTATAGCTCAGCGCCGCGCCGAAGCGGATCGAGCTGTCGCCGGGCACCGTATCGACGCCCGCCTGGATCGTGTGGAAGTCGTTTTCAAGGCCAGCGGAGCCCGAGAGGCGACCGCCGTCATAGCGTGCCCAGACGCCAGACGTACCCTGAGACGTGCGGATGTCACCGAGACGCTTTCTCACGTCGTTCATAAGGATCCTGTTGATCGCAAACGGCGCAGCGGCGGCGAGCTCAAGCGTTGACTGCATGACCGAGTTCGGTCCCGTGCTCGTCGTGGCACCTTCCTCGTCAATCCGGAAGCCGTCGTTGTACATGCCTTCCTCGACAGTACTCGTGACGCCGACGTTCTCGGCTGCATCAACACCCGCCGCCATGAGCGACTTCGCCTCTTCCGCCGTCAGGTCGTCGGAGGTGAGGTTCCTCTCCATCTTCGCGTCCTTGAGCTTGACATCGATCTTCGAGTTTTCGTCGGCTTCAGCGATGGTGATCGTGCCGGTCCGGCTTCCTTCCTCAGCCGTCAGATCCGCAGCGAGATTGACGGTACCGCCCGTACCGGTCATCTTCTCGACCGTCACGTCGATGGCGCTGCCCGTGATGTTGATCACGCCGTCATTGTTCTCGAGAAGGTTGAGGGCCGTGTATTTCGCGCCGACGTTGGCGGTCGTCGAATCTTTCGCTGTTTCGACGGGTGTCCACGCCGCGCCTTTGCTAAGGCCGAGCTTCATGCCCGTGACCGAGAGATACTCGTCGACCGATGTTGGCTTGCCATTCCAGGAGACGACCGTGTTGCCCCTCCAGCTTGATTCGGGGCCGACGAGATTCAGAATCACCGTGGCGTCGACTGGCGTCTTGGAGGTCGGAGCGTCGTAGCTGAAGTTGACGTTGCCGTTGATGACGGTCGAGTACTTCCCTTCCGCGTTGACCAGCACCTTCGCGTCCCCGCGCGCAACGATGGCATTGTCCGCCGCAATCGTCGCCTTGCCTTTGACTTCAACAACACCCGTGCTCATCGCTACGATTGCCCTAGCTCCTTCACCATCAGCCGTAATGCTGACGGTGTCGGCATCAATGAGGAGCGAAGACCTTTGAGAGGGTTTCAACGTGTTCGTCGCCACATGAATGGCTCGCACGTCTGTTTGTCCTTCGCCCTCGGCATGAATCGTGACGCTTTTGCCCTTGACTTCCATCTGCCCGCCCAGATTCTCCTGACCGTTAACCCAGAGCCCATAGGACAGGCTGTCCTTGACGACGCCCGTATCTTTGGTTCTGATCGTCACGAAGGCTGGCTGATGCCTGAGATGCACATGCGACCAGAACGGCCACTGACAAAATCGTGCGCTTCATAAGCCCTCCTCGACGCTCCCAACGGACACGTCAATCTGATGTTCATGGCTTTCCGATCCACTTCGGTGCCTCAAGTTCATCTGCCCTTTCCAGCAGACGGAGAAAGCATTTCTGCCAATCACTTTACTACAGGAAATCACCTCAATCCATTGGAATCGTGATGCGCCGAATTTCTTCCGAATTCACTGAAGCCTCGAATTCGGCCTATCACAGACCGACTCCTCAGTTACAAATCCCATACCCAAAATCCGTCATCTCCAAACTGAAGCATCCCTCTGCACCCACGGCCCCATTCCCCATGCAGTCACAGGAACAACGCCTGCCATTTGCGCATTTCAGGATGCATCTGTATCATGCAGTACGTTCGTACCATACGGTACCATTCAAGGCACTCAAACGGAGAAAAACATGGACCGACGCAGACTTCTTCAGCTCGCAGGGGCTTTTCTCGCCGCGGGATCGGCACCAGGCGCCCTCTTTGCGCAGACGACGCAGATGACGATGGTCGTCCCCTTCCCGCCAGGAGGCGGCGGGGACATCCTCGCGCGCACGGTATCCCTTCCCTTCTCGGAGGCGCTCCGTGAAAACGTGGTGATCTTCAACCGTCCCGGTGCGGGCGGCAACATCGGCACCGGCCAGGTCGTCAAGTCCCAGCCGGACGGCACGACGATCGGATACGTCACGAACGGCATCATGTGCGTCAATCCGTACCTCTACGACCGGCAGAGCTTCGATCCGTTCAAGGACCTAACACCCGTCGCCGGCCTCACCTCGATCGGGCTGGTTCTCGCCGTCAGCCCCAAGGCCCTTCCCGACGTGCACACCGCAGCCGACCTCGTGAAGCACGCCCAGGCCCGCCCCGGCGAAACCGCCTTTGCGTCCGCAGGCCCCGGCACCACGAGCCATCTCGCGGGCATTCTGCTCGAGAGCGAAGCAAAGCTCGACCTCAATCACATTCCGCACGCGGGCGGCGCTGCCGCCGTCAAGGAAGTGCTCGCAGGCCGTGTGCCCTTCCTCATCGACGTGATGCCCAACCTCCTTCCGCACCTCAAGGCCGGCACGCTTCGCGCCCTCGCCGTCACGACGCCCTCACGATCCGCACTTCTGCCCGAAGTTCCCACCATGGTCGAAGCAGGTCTTCCCGGCGTCACGCTCTACGCCTGGGACGGCATCGCCGCCCCGAAGGGGCTCTCCGACGCCGATGCCGATCGCTTCGCGAAGGCCGCCCGTGCCGCGCTCAACGACAAGGCCGTGCGCGACCGTCTTCTGCGCATGGGCGCCGAACCCCAGTTCCGCGGTCCCGCCGACTTCAGGCAATTCATAGAGGCCGAGGCCGCCAAGTGGCGCCCGCTTGCCCTCATGGCCCGCGCACAGCGCTAAAGGCCGAACCCATACAGACTGTTTGAAAAGGAATTAACGACATGCAGCCCATGCTCGACACCTCACATCTTCCTCCCGTTCCCGAATGGCACAAAGCGGGCGAATTCACCGACATCGTCTATGAGAAGTGCTCGGACGGCATCGCCAAGATCACGATCAACCGTCCCCAAGTTCACAACGCCTTCCGTCCGCAGACGGTGATGGAGATGAGCCGCGCGCTCAACGACGCCCGCAACGACGCAGACGTCGGCGTCATCATCCTGACCGGCATGGGCGAAAATGCCTTCTGCTCAGGCGGCGATCAGAAGGTCCGCGGCACGGGCGGGTACGTCGGCGACGACGGCACACCCCGCCTCAACGTCCTCGACCTGCAGCGCGAGATCCGCACCTGCCCGAAGCCCGTCGTCGCCATGGTGGCGGGCTGGTGCGTGGGCGGCGGTCACGTCCTTCACATGATGTGCGATCTCACGATTGCCGCCGAAAACGCCATGTTCGGTCAGACGGGACCGCGCGTCGGTTCCTTCGACGGCGGCTGGGGCGCCTCCTACATGGCACGCATCGTCGGGCAGAAGAAGGCACGCGAGATCTGGTTCCTCTGCCGCTTTTACAACGCAAAGGAGGCCCTCGACATGGGTCTCGTCAACACGGTCGTTCCGCTTGAGAAGCTTGAAGCCGAAACCGTCCAGTGGTGCCGCGAGATGCTTGCCAACTCCCCGCTCGCCCTCCGCTGCCTCAAGGCCGCCCTCAACGCCGACTGCGACGGCCAGGCGGGCCTGCAGGAGCTCGCGGGCAACGCCACGCTCCTCTACTACATGACCGAAGAGGGACGCGAAGGCAAGAACGCCTTTCTTGAAAAGCGCCGGCCCGACTTCTCGAAGTTCCAGCGCCTGCCCTGAGGCTGACATGCCCTCTCCCACCACGGGCGCCGGCCCCTCCATGAGCGTCGCCGCCCTCGCACTCTCCGCGCCCGACCGCACGGCCGTTGTCGACGCCTCCCGCCGCATCACGTGGGCGGAACTCGCCCGTCTCGTCTCGGATCGTACGGCCTCGCTTTTGCAGCACGCTCCCGGCCGCCCGGCCTTCCTCATCCCGAAGCCCGACCTGAACGGCCTCGTCGACATCCTTGCCCATTGGGAGGCGCACATTCCCGCGGTCCTCGTCTCGCCCAAACTCACTTCTGCCGAGCAAGACGCCCTCAAATCCCACGCGGACTCCATCGCAGAACCTCTTCCCGACGGCACCGCATTCGTGGTCTTTACGTCTGGAACGACGGGCCTTCCGAAGCCCGCCATCCTCACGCGCGAGTCCCTGACGGCAGGCGCCAGAGCGATGATCCGCGCCCTTCGCATGACCTCGTCCGATGTCTTGCAGCTCTCGCTCTCGCCCGCCCGCGTGGGCGGCCTCGGGATCATCATGAGAACCCTGGCCGCAGGCAGCACGATCGCGCTGTCTCCGGGCTTTTCAGGCGCCCGCTTTCCCGAGCCCCTCGCCCGAGACGGCGTGACGTTCGCCTCGCTCGTCCCCACCATGCTGGCCGACGTCCTCGAGCGCAATCCGGACTGGCGCAATCCGCCCCACTTGCGCGCCATCCTCATCGGCGGCGCCCCGTTCCCCGACCGTCTTCGCGCCGAAGCCGCCCGACGCGGGATTCCCGTCATGACAACCTACGGCATGACCGAAACAGGCAGCACCTCCGCGGTCTCGGCCTACGAAACCCGCCTCTCGCCTGTCCCTGTCGGCGAAGTGCCGCTCGCGGGCACCTCGTTCAGGACCGTCGACGGCGTCCTCTGCCTCAAGGGACCGATGCTCTTTGCCGGCTACTGGGGACGCCCCGCACCCGTTCATGACGGCTGGTTCGAGACGGGCGACGCGGGACTCATCAATCATGACGGTTCGATCCGCATCCTCGGGCGCACCTCCGACATGATCATCACGGGCGGCGAAAAGGTCGTTCCCTCCGAAGTCGAGTCGGCCCTTGAATCCCTCCCCGGGATTCGCGAGGCGCTCGTCGTCGGCATGCCCGATGAAAAGTGGGGGCAGATCGTCACGGCTCTTCTCGTCTCCGACACCGATCCCCATCCGCAGTCTGACGCCATCGTCTGCGGACTTGCCGCACGCCTCGCCCGTTGGAAGTCTCCTCGACGCATCGCATGGGTCAGCTCCCTGCCGTTCACCTCCGCGGGCAAGCGAAGCCGAAACCCCGAGGTTCTTCGGGACCTAGAATTCGATGTTCTTCACTACAGACACTCAACCGAAGCCCCGTTGTAATCCGCCTCCCCGGATTTCGTCTCCTCCCCTTTTTGTCTTTTCCAAAGGGCCGCCGTCGGACATCTGCACCGCCGCGGCCCGTTTTTCATGACCGCCGGCCACTACGCACTCACAATTGCATTCGAGCCGCCGCGCCCCTCTTTCTGAACGGGAACACGATGTCCTTCAGAACGTTCAGGCGCAGTCGTCCTAGTGTCTCCACACTTTCCCGTTCGGGACCAATAGCGAGAATCTTTCTCAAATACGTTTGTCACAAGGGTTTTTCCGGCGATACCTTACGTGAAGTCCGTTCCCTAGCGGGACTTCAACCTTTGAAGTCTCAAACGCCTTCATTCCTTGGCGTCAGTTGTTTCACTCGTCAAATTTTGATCATCGAAAAATGACCGTTGTAAAATAGCAACAGCTATCAAACGATCGAACAACCTCACAAAACTTTGCCTACCCCCCTTTAAATGCCCTGCGTTTCAGCCGATCTCATATGTATCAACCTAATTCATTTGGACGCATTAGGGTTTTTACCCCCCCCCGCCAACACCAATCCCTGAAACTTCGCTATGCGCAGTTTTCGCAAGAGAACCTTCGCATTCGTTTTTTCTTCCCAAAAGGAATAATTGACATGAATTCGACATTCAAGGTTGTTTTCAACAAGGCGCGCGGCGCCTTGATGGTTGTAAATGAAGTTACGTCCTCCGTGCAGGCCAAGGGCACGAAGACGGTCGTGGCCGCTGCGTTCGCGACGATGATCGCCGGCGTGGCCGGCACGGCGATGGCTGAAGAAGTTGCCGAACCTGCCGCCAAGATCACGATTACGGTTAACGACACCAACCGATTTGATATCCAGAAAAAGGATGTCTTTGACGGCTACACCTCGGGATCTGACCAGTACAAGTCCGGCGCCATCTACATCACGGACGGCAAAACAACCACATTCAAGGATGGCGTGAAGTTCACGAACAACACCTCCGAAATGAGTGGTGGTGCCATTGAAGTTCAGGCCGGCACGGTCACCCTCAAGGACGCCGTCATCACGGGCAACAAGGCCGACTCCTGGGGCGGCGCCATCCGCATGGCCGGCAACTCCACGGTCAATCTGACGGTTACGAAGGACACCGTTTATTCCGGCAACAAGGCCAACGCCAACGGCAAGCTGGACTATCCCGACATGGGCGACTTCGTCTACATGAACGGTGCCACGAACGGCCAGAAGACTGCCCTCAATCTCAAGGCCGAAGGTGACGCAACCCTGACGGTTGCGGACTCGATCGCCAGCGCCGGTTTCAACAACGAGATCACCACTGAAGGCAAGGTCAACGTCACCGGCTCCATGGAAGCCTATACGGGCGACATCACCGTCAAGAACGGCAGCGAATTCACGCTCGCCAGCGGCTTCGGCTCCTATGACCTCTGGACGGATTCCAATGACCGTGACTACAACAGTCTTTCTCAGTCCAAGCTCAAGGTTGAAGAAGGTGGCAAGGCCTCGCTCGGCGACCTGAAGATCACTCGCGCCGCCATCAAGGGTTACGATGCTGGCAAAAAGGAACCCACCGGCGGACTCGTCTACGGCACCATTCTTGACGTCGACGCAGGCGGTGAACTTTCCGTCAACAGCATCACCGTGACGTCCCAGAAGTACTCGGACAAGTTCACGTCCTACGGCAAGGGCCAGCTCACCAACAACGGCACCGCCACGGTCAAGGACCACATCACGGTTGAAGCCGGCGCTGAATTCGCCATGACGGGCGACGTCACGGCCGGCCGCATCGTCACGGCTGCCAAGACCGACAAGCTTGCTGCGGGCTTCATCAAGCACACTGAAGGCACTCTAACGCTCAACAACGGCAAGTCCGTCAACAACGGCAAGGTCGAGCTCAAGAATGTCAATATCGAAGACGGCGCATCCTTCGAAACCTCCCTTGATACGAACCAGTTCACCGCCCAAACGGTCACGGTTAAGGAAGGCGGCGTCTTCAACGTCACCAAGCTCAACTCTCGCTTCGACGCCAAGAATGACCAGAATCTCGCCAAGGATCAGCTCCTCATTGACAACAATCTGAATCTGATTTTTGACCACGCCCAGATGCATGTCGACGGCAAGGTCTACACGGGCAACCTTAAGGTTGGTCGACTCTCGGGCAGCATCGGTACTGTTACGCTCAAGGGCGGCGAGCACAACTTTACGAATCTGACCGTCGGTTCCAATGGCAGCGCCTTCAATGTCGAAGATGGTGCCGTCGTCACCGTTGGCAGCCTCAAGCTTTATCAGGGTGATACCTCTGGGGCCAAGGTTCTTGTAAAGGACTCCACCCTTGTCAACAAGGGCGCCCTCACCATCGAGAAGGACACGAATGCTGGCCAGCTGGAACTCAACAACGGTACGTTCCAGACTGCCGCCACCGACTTCTTCAAGAAGAAGGAAGCTGCCGCTGCTGAAGCCGCAGCCCAGCCTGAATATGAAGCGACCGGCAACCAGACCTTCCTTGCAGGCAACGGTACTCTCAACCTGACGTCCAAGGCCTTCGAATATTCGCTCACCGACCTCAATGCCGCTCAGGACCTCATCGACACAGATCGCAACATCAAGGTTGTCTTCACCAACGGTACGCTGACGCTGAAGGATGGCGAAACGCTCGACGCCGATTCCATCAGCGGTCTCAACCTTGCCGGTCACACCGGTGTTGCCGGTGATAACGGCGCCTTCGCCGTTGATAAGACGACCACCGTCGGTGCGATCGACTTCAAGGCCGTGACCAACAAGGAAGCCACTGAAATTGCTCTGGGCAATTCTGCCGCACTTACCCTCGCCGGCAACGGCGGCGACGTCTTCAAGAACCTCGGCGCCAAGGTCACCAAGGTCACCACGGGCGACCTCGTTCTCGGCACGGCCGGCAACTCCGGCAACGTGAACGTTGATACGCTCAAGACCGAAGCTCTGACTGTCGCCGGCGACTTCACCGCTCGCGCTGTTGAAGCCACCACGGCTAAGATCGACGGCATCCTGACCGCCAACTCCGTCAAGACCACTGACGCCACCGACGGCGCCAAGGTCACCGGCGCGCTCGTCCTCACTGGCAACGTCAAGAAGGACGTTTCCGAACTCACCGGCAAGGTCACCGTCACTGACCGCGGCGTTCTCACGACGAACCGCGCCGCTGGCCTCGCCTACGCTGCCGAGTATGCCGACGAAGACCTCTCCGTCGCCTATGTCGACCGTCAGCTCAAGCTCGCCGAAGGTGCTGTGATCAACATTGGTGAAGCTCCCGCGACCGGCGCCTTGGCCGCCGCTGCCACCACCGACCGCACCGTCAACGTCAACGCCAACGGCATCTACGGCATTGACGCCGCCAGCTTCCTCTACACGGGCAAGCCCGCCGCTGAAGCCGACCTCTCCGTCTTCGGCAACAGCACGGCCCTCAACCTCAACGGTGGTGAAGTTGAAATCCTGAACATCACCAAGCTCGGTCAGATCGACCTCGGCGGCGCGATCACGAACACCGCCAAAATCGACACCGACTCCATCTATGTTGTCGTCAACGATAAGGGCGTTGATGCCGCCACCGGCGTCGTGACGCTCTCCTACAATGACGGTCTCGTCGCCGACAAGACGGTTGACGCCCGCCTGAAGGACGCCTTCACGAAGGGTGTCGGCGCCAAGGAAATGGCCATCCTGTCCGCCCTTGACACGCCCGCCTTCTTCAACGATGAGACCGACAAGTTCACCGCTGACGGCAACAAGGCTCTTGAACAGGCCACGGGCGGCAACGCCACGGCCGGCGTTCTGAACGTCGCCTACGACGCCAACGCTCAGGTGACCGACGCCATCGTCCGCCACCAGCTCTCCGAGCATGCCGGCATGGGCGTCTGGGCCGACGTCTTCTACGCCAAGAACGAAGCCAAGGAACTCTATGGTGACTTCGGTTACTCCGCCGACATCTACGGTGGCGTCCTCGGCTTTGACTACACGGCTGCCTGCGGCGGCACGCTCGGCGCCGCCCTTACGGTCGGTACGGCTGACGCTGACAGCGAAGGCGGTGTTCTCTCCACCTCGCTCAGCTCCGACTTCGTCGGTCTCTCCGTCTACGCTTCGAAGGACTTCTCCGGTCTCAACGTCAAGGCTGACCTCGGCTACATCGACTTCAGCAATGACTTCACGGGTCTCGGCGACGCCTCCGACGCCACGACGATCACGTTCGGTGTTCGCGGCGACTTCACGGCCTACCAGAACGGCGCCTTCTCCGTTGTTCCGCACATGGGTCTTCGCTACACGCGCATCGACACCGATGCCGTGGCCTTCAACGACGAGCAGAACATGAACGTCCTTGAAGCCCCGATCGGCGTCAAGTTCGCGGGCACGTTCGAAGCCACCGGCTGGAAGCTCGTCCCGTCCTACGACTTCACGATCGTTCCGCAGCTCGGCGACAAGGAAGTTGAAGCCTTCGGCACGGCCGGCGACATCACGATCCTCTCCGGCGGCCTCTTCAACAACGTCCTCGGCGTTGAAGCGGTCAAGGACAACATGTCCTTCGGTCTGAACGCCTCCTATGGCTTCGGCCCGGACGATCGCGCCAACACGCAGGTCAATGCGAACTTCCGCTACCACTTCTAACGACCTGATGTTCCGGGGCCCTCGGGCCTCGGACGACAGGCTCACTTGAAGTCAAGGCCCCGCATCCTTCACCGGATGCGGGGCCTTTTTCTGTCTCGATCAGCGACGCCCCTTGCTCTGCCTCAACGCCTCGTCACCGTCCCTCTTGCGTTTGAATACGGTTCGGAAATCATGCCGTCCCGCATTTCGCGTTGCTTTTAGGTAGACTTCGGAAAAACGCCGCACGTCCTCAGACTTGTCAATCGACGTGCCGGGCCAAAGCTTAGATAGAGGAGAAAACCATCATGATCAACCGCCGCCGCTTCATCCAGGCGTCCGCCCTGCTCATCGCCGGCGCCTCCACGCTCGCCCTCACGGGCTGCGGAAGCCCCAAGACGCCTGAAGACGTCGCCTGCGCCTTCGTGCGCGCCCTTTACCGCGGTGATGCCGCCGAGGCCACGAAGTTCTTCCACGTTCCCGCCGACGCCAGGGACGCCGAGGTGAAGATCGCCGAAGCCAAGATCAGCGAAAGCGCCGCCCAGGCCAAGGACTCCGCCACGAAGCAAGGCGGTCTTCGCGACGTCTCCATCATGGAACCCGTCGCCAAGGAAGCTGTTGAGACCGGCAAGTGTCGCGCCCGCGTCAAGGTGGCCTTCGGCAACGGCTCGAGCAAGGTCGAGACCGCACAGCTCATCAAGACCGAGAAGGGCTGGCTCGTCACCTTCGGCCTCTG
>ULMS01012626.1_pt1 | contig 13842 bp, 16 predicted proteins | sample 1951721 | NCBI WGS metagenome assembly ULMS01 (sample SAMEA4835557, study PRJEB28245) | human gut metagenome | biome: gut microbiome; material: fecal sample | place: Denmark | collected 2008 | reverse complement strand
TAATAATTTCTTCTATCAATTTAAAATCTAACCATTCAAGAATTTGTTCTCTGGTTTCTTTATAGTTTAAAGCTAATTCAATAATTTCATATATCCCATTCATAAAACTGTCATTTTGGTACATATACATTGTTTGTCCATTCTCATCTTGTTTAGGCTGTCCATTATCTTCTAACCAAATATCAAGCATTTGAACTTGTAAATATATTGGATTATATTTAGAAGTAAACTCTGTTAACTTGTTTAAATCTTTTAGTTTACAACTATAAATTTCGTGATATTTTCCATCTCTATCAACAACTTTTTCAGTTAAGCCAAAAAAACTATTTTTTTCTTCCACTAATAATCACCTTCTTTAAAATACTAATTTATGTAAATTAGGAGGAAATCCTCCTAATATTATCCTGCTGCATAAGTACCAGTAATAGAAGCTGTACTTTCATCATCTAAATGTGCAGTACCTGTAATAGTTCCACCAGTAATAGTAAGTTCAATACTTGTAATTTTTGCACCAGTATCACCTTTTTGTAATACAAAATCTAATACTGCTGCATTTGTTGTTCCAGAATTTGTAACACTTGCAGTAGTTCCTGTGGTAACCCTACCAACTCTAATTGTTGCAGATGTACCATTAGTAGGTTTATTAGTCCATGTAGTTGTTCCATCTCCATTAGTAGATAAAATTTGACCACTAGAACCATTACCACCACTAGGAACATTAACCTTTGTTTCTAATTCTTTATGTGCATTTTCTACACCAACTTCAAGATTATTCATTTTTGTATCAGTAATAGTATCGCCACTATTCCAAGTTGTTTTATTATATTCACTCATATTAAATCACCTCTTATTTAACTTTAGATACCCCTATTTTTGCTTCTCCTATTTTATTTGAAGAAATAGGGGAAATTACTCCCCCTGTGTAGGAATATCTGTTAATGTAATTTTCATTAAACCTTCTTTTGTTTCATCTCTCATTGTTTTAAATTTAATTTCTGGTGTACTTGCACTATCACGTGCTGTTTCGATTGTTAAATTACCATCAGCGATTGCTTTATAAACTTCAATACATAAACGTTTCTTTTCACTTTTTAATGTATCTGGTTCAAACACAATATACATTTTTACAGGTTCAGCTAAATCATTATTTAAAGCAAGTACCTGTACACCTGTTGCATCATAACTATAAACAACAATATATTCGCCTTCTTTAGTAGATGCACCAAAAGTAACAGCACCATCTGTACTAACAGCAATACCAGATTCATCAGCACTAGAACCTTCTTTTACATCAATAGTAGAACCATCTTCAAAAGAAGCAGATTTTACTTTTACATTTGTTAAATGCTCACCTAAACTTCTAGTTGTCTTAGTAATTTTAGCAATATTTGTACCTTGAACTGCTTCTTCAGTAATAATACTATCCATTAAAATACCTAATTGGCTCATTTTAAAAACAGCATTTGTAAAAGAAAATTCAGTTGTACATTTTGTTGCATAAACATAAATTGGGTCTTTTCCATCTCCACCATAAAGTTCAGAACTTTCGGTATTGGTTGTCATTGTCATTTTTTGACCTTTATCGGAATAAAAACTTCGACCAGTATTTAATCCGACAGCATAGAATTTGCCAATACCTTTTAATACGATATCTTTGTTTTTATCAACAGCATTTGCCATTCACATCATTCCTTTCAAAATAAAAAAATAGACACTAAATCAGTGCCTATTAAAAATTCATTAACTCCATGTCATAGGTAAATATTCAATTACATACTTATAAACATTTCTTATATCACAAGGTTCTTCACCTTCAGAAACAATTCTTAATTTAAATTTTTCTCTCATTATATTTTTAATTGCTTTAACCAAAGGTTTAGCTTGCAATCTACTAAATGTATAAGTTTCTATTTTTAGTACAGCATAATTAAGCAAATAATTATTACTTTCACTTGCATCTGAAAAATAAATACTTACAAGAGGAGGATTTTTTGTTTCAAATAGTTCCATATTTAATCTTTGAAGATTTATTTTTTTAGATAAAAGTTCTTTATTTTCTTTATCCTGTACTTTTAATGCTAATAAAAAAGATGAGTCATTTTTTAACTCATCTACTATTGACGACTGCATATCAAAAGTGTCTTGTATCATTTATTTTTCACCTCGATATCAAGTTGCGATTTTATTATATTTTTTAAACTATGCCTAAATATTTCTTTTATAGCACTATTTTTTGTTACATTCTTTTTTACTACAAAATAAGGTTTTATAGGTTTATAAATCTTTTCCATGCTTTTACCAGCCCATCTTCCACCAGAAATATAAGTATTATTATCTAAGTCTTGATAACTACCTGCTACACGTCCTGTAACAAAATGTCCTTTTCTAACTACATTCCATCTTTTTACATTATTTTTATATTTATGTAAATATGGATTATCTGTTTCACGAGCCATTAAAGAACCTTTCCCATATTCTATTAACCATGCTTTTTGTCCTGTGGCTTCAATTCTTCCTATTGTAGTATTCTTATCATTGCTATTAATAATACTAAAATTTATATTAGCTTCTCCATCTACGCTTTGCAAACTATCCCATGTGCGAGAAATTTCCTTACATAAGCTTTTTCCATATGTTGTTAATGCTTGCTCTACCTTATTTTTACTCATTAGTAGACCTTGTATCTTCACTTAGCTGTATGTACAGCATATTTTCATATCGTCCAACATCTATATTATCAACTTGATAATTTGCACCATTAAATTTAACACGATACAGCTCTTCGATATCAATATTATCTTGAACCATAATTATTTTAGTTGTATCTTTTAAAAGCCCTGCATCATAAAATTTCATATTTGCAGAAACATCTTTAAAATAAATAGGAACATCTTCTAAAATAATTTCTTCAGTGCTTCCAACACATTCTACATCATCATATTGTTTATCAAGTCTACAAATGGTAGCTTTTGCATTAATTCTTATGCCTTGACACTCTACACATTCTTTAGTTGCCTGTTTTGCTATAATAAAGTAGCCGTTATTATCTTTTGATGTCTTTCTGGTTATTAAATCGCCACAAATTAAATTTGAATTAGAAAATGCTAGTATTTTCTTTTCGTCATTAATTACTCTACTATCTGTACTTTTACCACGTCTTGTTATGAGAACTTTTTCTTCTGGCTTGCCTACGATATCAATGTTTTCCAATCTATCACCATAAAAATTAAGTACACACGTCATTCTAATGTAATTGTATCTACTAATCTTTTAATTTCATTAGTAAATATCCCTTCATTTTTTAACATAATCTTAACATCATAGTCATCTCTGCTAGTCCATTCTAAAGTTCCACCCATTTGAGCAAGATTTTGTGCTAAAAGTCCTACTGCTCTTTTTAATTGTTCTGGATATTCATTTTCGTTATATCCAGCAGTATAAGTTACCTTTAATGTTTTTAATTTTCTTATTGGGGAAACAAAATCTTGAGGTAAATAAAAAGAAAAATATTTTGAAGTATCTTCATCAAAACATAATGAGTCTACACTATAATCAATCCTTGTAAATTTACTAAATACTGTAGGAACAATAGTATAAACTTCTTTTACTTCTTTTCTAGGTAAATGTTTTAATTTTCCTCTATATGGTTCTAAAAAATCAACAAACCTAGAACGTTTATTAAAATTTACTAGCTCTGTATATTCTTTTAATTCAAAACTTGTACCTTTGTAAGCATCTATTAAAAAACAAGCGGTTTCTACATGACCTATATTGGTTTCTTTTACTATTGGACAATAAATAGGGATTTCTTCTTCCGTTATATACAATTTATCGCCTCCTTGAATTGGTGAAACAAGGGAATAAACCCTTATTTCACTACCTTACTTCGCCCTACTTTAGCTTTTCCAATTTTGGACTCTGCTGTAGGGACACTTACTCCCCCACTGTAATATCTTTTGTTAAGATAAAGTGAGATGGAGTATCTACACCATGTAAAATATAAGTGTCAAAGTTAATTAAGTTTTTGTCTTGCATTAATGCAGGATTGTTAAGTGGCTGATTAGGATCTTGTGTTACAAACATTTTAGGTGCATCCCAGAATAACCATACTCTATCAATCATTTTTGTATTTAATGCAACAATTTTATGAGTTTCTGTAGAACCAGTTTTATTAACTTTAATAAATGGTGTTAAATGAATAGGAATTGTACCAATTTGTGTTCTAATAGCTGGAACTTCAACACCTGGAACAATGCTTACATTTACAAACATTTGGTATAAATTATGTTCATTTTTTGCTTCTTCTTTGCAAAGTAAATCATAAGTTACAGGGTTCATACATAATACATTTGGTCTACCAAGATAAACAGTCTGAGATTGTGCTTCAGCAATTTTAGACTGAATATTTTCAGCAATAGTTCCTGTAGTAATTGCTGTTTTTGTTTTAATTTGATTTAAAATACCCATATATGTCCATTTAGTTGTATCATTTAAAGTAGGACTATCACCATTCCAAAATTCATCAGCAACAGTACGTTCATAATCAACAAACATATCCATAGTATCTTTAGCAATTAAATCTTCGTCAAAAGAACCATAGTTTTTCTGCATTTGAGTATCAAAGAAGGAAAACTCAACTCCAGTAATATGACAACGAGGTAACGCTGTATTCCAGTTATCGCGGTCATAATTAGAATCAATTGTATTTAATTTATAACGAGCGTTTTGAGCATCATCACTACCAAGACCTTTCTGAGGATCAACCGCTACTGTATTTTTTGGAATTGCTTTTTGTTCATTCCATACATGAGGGTATCCAGTGGAACGGACAGAATTACACATTACACCAATAGGGAATTTTCTGTTTAAATAATCTTTTAAATTGTGGTCATAATCTTGAACAACCAATGTATGATTTTTATTAATTACTACATTAGGAGTGTTAGATGCGGCTTTAAGTTCTTTGCCAACATGTCCTGTAAATACATACGCTCCTGAATATAAATATTTATTACTCATTAAACATCAACTTCTTTCTTTATAAAATTGCAATAAAAAAAGGCACTTAATGTGCCTTTTATCAGAATATTCAATTATTTTAACCTAAAGTAATAGGGCGATATATCTCATCAAATTTAACACCATTTTTTTCAGCAGCAAACTGAATACGAGCTTTCGCTTTTAATTTTTCAGAAAGGCTCATGTCAGAAGCATCGATTTTTTCTAAAGATTTAATATAATCATTATCTGTTCCTAAATCAGTATTACCTGTATAAGATTTTGGTTTTGGAATATCTTTACTAGCTTCTAATTCTTTTTTCAAACCGTCTAATTCAGCCTTGATAATATTTTTAATTTCTTCCATAGTATTTTCTTCTTGTTTATTTGCTTTTACAGGTTTACTTGTGGTATCGTTATCATTTACAGGTTCTTTTACGGATTTAGATTGTTTCATATCTTCAATACTTGCCTTGATATCCTCAATGCCTAAACCTGCAATTTTTTCATCAACAATTTTTTTCACTTCTTCTGTTACTCCTGCTGAAACAGAAGCTACAATACTTTGAATTTCTTCTTTTGTCATGTGTGCATCACCTTTACTTTCTTTTTCATCTTTTCCTTTTTGTAAACTAGCTGCTAATTTCTCAATATAAGTTTCTTCCCCAAATGCGGCACAATTTCGCCATAATAAGGCACAGCCAAAAGCTTCCCATTCATCAATAACTATGTTTTCATTTTCATCTTCATGCGATTTAGTTGGATATATTTCTATACTGAAGCCTAATGAACGCTGTGCATTTAAAATTGTGAATGCTAACTCAGGGAAAGTATCTTTCCAAACAACAATTTTTGCCATTAATTTTTTTCCATCTTGCCAAGCATCTTCAATAAAACCGAAGTGCATACCCCAGTATTTATCACCATGTCCTGTAAAAATATCTGGAATACAATCCCAATTTTCAAAAATACAATTCATTGGCTGCCCCTTAAATGACTCAATACATTTATCAGTATCTTTACCAGACAAAATAATTCTTTTACCATCTGCACCACATGGAGAACCTTCACTAGCTTCGTCTATAGTTGCAATACAGCCAACAATATACATTTTATTCGTACTAGACTCAATTTTTATTTCATTGCCACTTGATTTAAAATTTATATTTTTATTTTGCTCATTATTTTTATCCAATTTCAACCACCTCCCTCACTAACTTTTTTATTTTTAGCATCAGAAGTATCTTTTATATTACCTACCCCATTAAAACCATTCATTCCTAACTCTTTATTAATAACTGCTTTTCTTTCATCACCAGCTAAATTAGCATAATCACTTATAAGAGGGCTAAAACCTACTCCTTCTCTCCATTCATTAATTGTAATAGTACCTGTAGTAAAGGCATTATTAAATCTTGTCCATTTTTGAGTTTTTAAGCTTTCGCTATCTTCATAAACATACTTAAATTCAAGAATATCTCCAAAGCCTAAAACATTTATAACATGAGTATTATAAGCATCTTCTAAAAGATTAGCATATGGCTTTACAAGTTCTTCAATTATACGTATTTCAAAATCTTCTGTTGTAGAGCGGTCTGCCGATACATTTATCATTTTTTCAACAGGATAAGGAAATGCTGAACATACCATAGTAATTAAAAGATTAAACCAACTTTGATACAACGCATCTTCAGTAAAACTTCTAATCTGTTTTGTGTCTAATCCTTTTGTACCACCAACAATAGGTATTCTTCCAGTTCCTTCAATTTCATTCATAAAATATTCTCTAAATTTATCAACCTCATCACTTGTAGCTGTTTCACCAAGATTAATTAACATTCCTGATGTTTTAGTATTAACATCTTCATTTGTTTTATCTATTCCTTCGATATAATATCGAATATAATCATATGCTTTTAAAACTGGAGATAATCCAAAAGGTTTGTGAGTAAAGTTATTTTTAGACAAAAAACATAATTCACGTCTAGTAAAATATGTATTTCCATTGTCATTAATTTGCATATATTTATAACCATCTATATCGGTATAATCCATTGGGACTACATGTTGAACTGTTGCACCATCAATCGGATACAAAAAAAGAGGGTGATTAGGATTTTTTGATTTACAAACTTCAAAAGCACCAGCATCCAAAGTCAAAATATCATCAAGAATCATAGCCTCAAATTTACGTCTTGTTTGGTCTATGTTCGGATTATCTATGATATTTTTTATTAATTTTATTTGCTTTGTATATTTTCGTCCACGAACTTTCGGTCTAATCTCATATTCCATTTTTGCAATTCTATCTTTAACTGCTTCAATTGGTTGAGATACAATAGGATTTTTCGCAAATTCTCTTAACTGTCGATAACTGGGGTTTCTAGGTATTGTACTTTTATAATGTGTATTAAAATTACTATAACCAAATCTATCAGTTGGAATTGACTTAGACTCTGGAATGTTTTTGGAACTAATAGCCGATGCCAAAATTCTTTTTAATTTCTCGAACAACCTTATCACTCCTCCTTTCACTCATAGTGCTAACGTTTGTGTTTAATGAACTAAAGCATAATGTATTATTTCTACTTTGTAATAATGGTCTCAATGCCATTTCTAAACAATCGACACCATCATCTCTATCTTTTGGATAGTTCTTCATTTGCCTCCATAACATAACGTGAGATTTATTAAATTTTAAATAACCATTTTTTATTTTAGGTATCATGGAATTTATTCTACGTTCTTTTTTATCATTTGCTCCATGAAAAATTTCAATCCAGTTAACATACATTCCTAAATCAATAAAATGTTGCTGAACTGTAGTAGAAAATAATGCTTGGAATTGGTTTGTTTCAACGACAAAACCTTCTAAAAGGTTATAATATTTACCAATTATTTTTTCCATATCTAAAATAATATCTTCTACTCTACGAACTTTAATAGAAGCTTCTAAAACATAAATATAATTATCTTCGCCCTCACCAAGAATAACTATTGCAGAAGTATCAGCCTTTCTATTCTTTCCACAGCTAGGATCTACTGCACCATAAACTCTTTTTATGTTTGGTGGATATTCATAAGTATTTTCTTCTAACCATTCTTCTTTGAATATTCGACTTTTTTCAGTTTGAGGATCGTTTTGAAACTCACTATTAAAAGCTTCTTCATCTTGTAAACGAGTTTCCATTAAATGTAAATACATATTTTCCCTTTGTGATTCCCATAAAACTTTCGTTCCTTTTAACATTTCTTTTTTATGTTTTAAATAAAATTCTTTAGCTGTGTTATATGGGTCAGGATCAGACAAATCTGTCATTTTTTCTTCCCATTCTAACCACAAAGTTGACTCTGAAAATTTAATAACCGCTCTATATATTTTCCTTTGCCACATACTATAAGTAGGTAAGGTTAACAATTTATACAAAAGAGAATCATATGACAAAACAGTACCAATAAAAAAGAAATCACAATTTGGTGAACCCATTTTCATAACAGCACTACTAAACCATTTATCTAATGTTGCTCTTTGCGTTTCTGTTGCAACACTTTCTTCACTTTCTAGGTCATCAATAATTACTAAGTCTGGACGAGATTTAAAATTTAAACCACGCATTTGCTGTCCAGCACCTTTGCCAACACAATATACTCCTGTACTTGTTAAGATTTCCGAATTATTCCATTTAGATGAACCTTGTAATTTACCGAACACTTTAATAATTAATTCATTAAATTCTAATTCTTCTCGAATACGAGTTAAGAATAATCTAGCCATATCTGCCGAACAAGATATGACAATAATAGTTTGTTTATAACCATAACAAATACACCATAACGGGAAAGCAAAACTAACAAACGTACTTTTTGCGTGTCCTCGTGGTGCAGCTCTAACATTTTTTGTTTCTTCATTTTTATGATTAAAGATAATATCTTCCAAAGCTTTAACTAAATCATAATGAAATGTTGACCATGTTGATGAGAACTGCTCACCTAAAAAGGTTCTACAAAATTTTTCAAAATCATATCTACACTCTTCTTTTATTTTTGAATATTTATCTACCTCATCACTATTTGCTCTGTCTATACTTTGTTGATTTTGTGCATCTACCCCCAAATCATCAATGATTTCATCTAATACACTCATGGTTTATCATCTTCTATAAAGCTTCGGACAACAGAAACTGTTTTATAAAAATCCATTCCAGAAACTAACCATTCTGTTTCTTCAATTCTATAATTTTTAAAATATTCAAATAATTTCTTTTCTAAAAAAGTAGCATTTCTACATACTTCTGAATATAATTTACAAATTTTTAATCCTGTGGAATTTTCTATTTGCTTAATACGTCTAGTAATATTGTTTGTAATACCAAGTTTAATCCTACCGAGTTCATCATATAAAACATATATGCTTTTTTTATCATTCATAATTTCACCTCAACGATATAATTCTTTATACTTTTTCATTTCAGCTTGATGTTCTCTTTTCGTTACTTTATCTGAAAAATATTTTTTACCATTTATTTTAGGTCTATTTGCTCTTAATTTTTTCTTTAATTTATCTCGTTTATTTTCGTAACTCATAAACTCACTCCTAGTCTTTGCATTGTTTTACCTTCATTTTTAGGGCAATTTTTCTTTATTGGAACAACATCATTTTCTTTTGGTATTTGCTTTAATAATTCTCGCATACAAACATCATTAATAAGTTTTAATCTAAAACGATTCCAAACATCTAACCCAAATTCATCTTTAACCATATCTTTAAATCTATCCATACAATCTGATATTAAGCTATATTTGTAAATTAAAGCTTGCGTCTGTGTAATTGTTTTAACCAAAGATTCTCTTCTAGCTAGTAAACGTTCATTTGATGTAACAATAGAAACATATAACTTAGTATTAATGTCTTTATTATCTCCACTTTGAAAATCTTTCTCAAATTCTTCCAACATAGCATAATTTAAAGCAATATTTTTTTTAACAACTGTTAGACTATCTAATAATTCTTGATGTCCATTAATTGTCTTTTCTCTTTCGCCACTCATATCTCCAGTCAACCCTTTTTTTACACAATATGTATAAAGAGCTGTATATGAAGTATCTACTCCAAACTTTTCTTTAATAAGATTAACTATTTTTTTAAAGCTATTGCCCTCGTATCTCCATTTTTTTATATCTTCGTGCATATTATATTCATCAAATTTACTTCTTTTACCGACAGGAGCGTTATTTTTGACTACTAATTCATTTACGCTCACTTTCATCAACCCCTAATTACTTAAAATTTTTAGCTATAGTATAAACAACATTAACTGTTACACTATTTCCAGCTTGTCTATATAATTGTGTATCACTCAATCCATTCTCTCTTGCTCTATAATAAAAACTATCAGGAAACCCTTGTAATCTAAAACATTCAAGAGGTGTTAATTTTCTTATTCTCATTTCTGAAACATTTTTAATATTCTGATTTTTTATAGGATAAGAAAAGTTAGTAATACAAGTTGAATTTTTCTTTAAACCTTTAAAATCTCTAGCAGCTAAACAACTAGCAATAGAAACTTCTCTTTTTATATAATATTTAGAGCAACTTCCTTCCCCAAAAGGTTTATCTAAATAAACAGCATATAAACCTGTTTTAGCACCTAAACCACCAGCTTGACTTGCTAAAGCGGTAGAAACACCAGAAGCATCATATATTCTATATCCTTGTGATACACCACTTGTTATCTCTTTGAGTTTGTTAGGATTTTTTCCACCTGCTCTTTCGAGAGGAAATATTTTTCTGGTACATTCTCTTCTAAGATGTCCAATAATGAACACTCGTTCTCTATTTTGTGGAACTCCGAAATCTTTGCTATTAAACACTTGCCATTCTGCATCATACCCCAATTCGTCCAACGTAGAGAGGATTGTTTTGAAAGTTTCCCCGTTTTCGTGATTGAGTAACCCTTTGACGTTCTCAAGGAATAAATACTTAGGTTTGAGTATTCTAGCGAATCGCATAAATTCAAAGAACATTGTTCCACGTTTTTCGTTAAATCCGAGTCGTTTTCCAGCAATGCTAAATGCTTGACAAGGAAATCCTCCGCAGATAATCTGTATGTCATGTTTTTTTCCAAATTCTTCTATCTCCTCATTTGTAATTGTTGTTATATCGTTCCATTCAACTTCGTTTTCTGTATTAAAATTGGCTTTATAGGTTTGTCTTGCATATTTGTCAATTTCACAAAATGCAACACAGGTATGCCCTGCTTTTTCAAGAGCCAATCTAAAACCACCAATACCAGAAAATAAATCAATAAAATTAATACCTAATCACTCCTAAATTAATCTTTCACTGTAAAATTTTCCCATTTCTTATAAACATCAACATAAGTTTCATTTTTATCGCCATTATAAGTAATTTCATAATACATTCCATCTGAAACACTTGTACTAACTAATGCTTTCCAATTCTGCAACGTCTTACTAAACCAAACTACATAAACATCATCTAGTGTAATTTGCTTATTATCAGTTTTATCTACATGAGAATTAAAATAATTCATTACTATTTTTCTTGCTTTTTCTTGTCTTTCATTTGCCATTTGTTTCACCTTCTTTTAGAGTTCAATTCCTTCAATTCTTGCTCGTTCTTTTAATACTTTTAATTTAGCTTTCATGTGAATATATTGTTCATATAAAAGTTCATAATCAGATTTTGGTTTAAATGGCAATGTACCTGCTTTATATGCTTCTAGCATCTTTTTTAAACCTTCGGTTCTATTTTTATCTTGATAATACTCGCCTTTAAATCTTTCTTTAAAATCGCTACTTAACATTAATTCAACTGTGTCTTTTAATTCCATTTCTAACATCTCCCTTATTTTTTATTAACTAACTTTTACAACTTTAAGCATTGCACCATTCAGACCTTCGCCTTACATCTCAATAACTTCTAGTTTATTCAACAAGTAGGAAGAATAAGTCTGAGCCATAAGGAGCTACCTTATAACTTCTTATCCCTATGTTTGCCCTACGTGAGATTGATTACTCACAAATTTCACCTATCATTCAGAAATTATTAATAAAAGTTTTCTTGATTATAATTTCTTGAGAACAGTTTTTTTAGGCATCTGGACTGTTCAAACCAGCTTTGGCTACTTTTACTAAGTAATGTGTTATAGTAAGATTTCTCTTACGTTCAATGCCAATAGCTTACTTGACATTCAGTTAGCTCGATTTAACTGTCAGATTAAATGGCATAGCTGATTATTCTCCACTGGAGCGTCTATTATCGCTACCACACAACTTATGTTTTAACTAGCGTTACGATTTGCACACATTGTTATTCTTTTGGTTTACCCAATCGTTTTGCATTGTTACCTTTGCAAAAAAGCTCAACTTCAGCAATATCTCACCAAAGTCCTACTCAATCTACCAATGTTCCATGAAGTTTGATTAGAACGTTTTCACATGGTTGAATAATACAATGCTTAAAGTTGTAAAAATAAAAACCCTAATGGGTGCAACACCATATAAGGTGTCGCAAGCAATACAAACTAAAAAAAGGATACAACCTCAGTCATATCCTTCTAAAACCATGTCGCAACTGGTTTTAATGTCTTTCATTTATAATATTGGCATCATTAAAGACACCATTATTTTCTTTTGGCTGCCTAAACAGAACTCGAATCTGTATCTTTCGGATTAACAGTCCTACGCATTACCAATTATGCTACTAGGCAATTTGGCAACCTGTATTGGAATTGAACCAATGATGACGGAGTCAAAGTCCGTTGTTTTACCATTAAACTAACAGGCGATTATGGAGGAAGCGGTAGGATTTGAACCCACGCATGATATCACTATCACCTCACTGTTTTCAAGACAGTTCTCTTAGCCAGACTTGAGTACGCTTCCATATGGTACAAGCGATTGGAATTGAACCAATGACACGAGGAGCTTCAATCCTCTGCTTGTACCAACTGAGCTACAGTAGCAAATAAGAAGTAATTCAAAGTAAGCAGATTATATAACGGACAAAACAATCATAAGCGGGATTTATGTGTTTTTACTTAAATAAGAATCCATTAAGAAATCGCTTAACTAAGACTTCAAATTACCCTTACATTATCTATTCATTTTTTAGCGTTTTGTTGCGTGTTTTTAGCAACTTTTTTTAATTATTTCACTAAAAAATTAAATTTTTTCATAGAACACATTTTAGTTGGACAGTTAATGGCTTCTTTTCGTACTCCACCACAACATTCAATGCAATTTTTAATAATAGCATCAACTAAAAGTTCATTCTTCTTAATTGAAGATAGTTTTTCAAATTTTTCTTGAAAACTTTTTGCCAATTTTATATTCTTCCTTTCTTATTGTTTATGTGTTTAGGTGGCTTGTTACACTTCGCCCCCTACCCCCATAAACTTACTTTTGGTATAACTCTTTCCTACTGCTACGCAGTATGCCTACGGCATAGTTATTATATATTCTTATCTTTTATTCTTCTTAACCAAGAGATATATTTCCCACTCAAAAGAAAAAGGGTAAAAAGAAAAGTTAAAATATAAACAACTTATGCGTTTCATCAGAAGCTCGTTTAAAACTCCCTACACTATCTATTCATTTTTCATCATTTTGTTGCGTGTTTTTAGTAAAAAAAATAAATTTTAATCAAATTTTAATCTTTTAGGTAAAGGCATAAAAAAACACCCACGATTGCTCGCAGATGCAAAAAAATGACTATCTATATGGGTATCTATATTTTTATCTATATGTTATCTATATATTTATCTATATATTATCTATATGTTATCACCCACGTTCATGATAGAAAAAAGCACGAAATAA
>ULMS01010671.1_pt1 | contig 14319 bp, 10 predicted proteins | sample 1951721 | NCBI WGS metagenome assembly ULMS01 (sample SAMEA4835557, study PRJEB28245) | human gut metagenome | biome: gut microbiome; material: fecal sample | place: Denmark | collected 2008 | reverse complement strand
GGGCGTCCCCCGCCGTGAGTTGTCCGTTTGCTATGCGGTCAGTTTGTCGCGCCATGCCGTGACCGGCTTGCCGCGCTCGCGGCGGATGGTCAGGAACTTGTCGTTCAGCAGCGGATTGGTGAACGTGAAGTCGGAGCGGATGTGCATGCCGCGCGTTTCCCTGCGCTCGCGGGCGGCATGCATGATGATTTCGCCGCAGTCCATGAGGTCAAGGGTTTCAATGGCGCGCATGAGAGTATGGGCGTCGGGCGCGGCCATCTGCGTCCCGGCCAGCGCGCGCATGTCGGCAAGGTACTTGAGTCCGGCATTGAGCAGGTTCTCCGAGCGGACATGGTGCGGGCCGACATTGGCATAATCGGACATGATCTGCTGAAGGCACCGGTTGACTTCCTGCCAGCCGTGCCGGGAGGCGCGCTCATGGAAGGAACTGTAATGGGCCATGCGTTCCGCAAGCCAGGCATCCTTTTCCGCCTCCTCCTCGGGGACAAGCTCGCATGCCGCCGCACGTTTTGCCGCCTCTTCACCGCAGATCCAGCCGTATACGGCCGCTCCGCCCAGATCCGCGCGGCAGTTTCCGATGGCGTCTCCGGCGGCGAACAGGCCCGGAACATCGGTTTCTCCGTTGATGTCGATCTGAACGCCGTGCCCCATGAGCTGAGGCTCGAACTGGCCGAATTCCATGGCATGCCGGGCGGGGTCGATGCCCTGCTCGTCCATGTAGTTGACAAGGCCTGTCAGCCCTTCGCTGGCCATGGCCCGGCGCATGAAGGCCAGGTCTTCGGCGGGAACGTCGGAACAGTCGATATAGGCCGGGCCCGTGCCGTTATGCATGACGTCGGAGAAAGAGGAGTTCCAGACATCGGAGGTGATGTCGCCAAGTTCCTTGGTTGCCTTGGTGACGAAAGGCCCGAGCAGGCGCCCGTCCGGATAACGGTAGATGCCGATCCATGTGGCCTTGCCCACGCGGGTGAAATAGCGGGGGCCCGCGTGACGCACGGGCTGTTCCATGTTGACGAGTGTCGCCCCGATGCGCCATGCCTGCGCCTGAGCCGAAGCGGTGCAGCCGGGGCACAGGCCGGTGTTGAACAGGGTTCCCGGCGTGTTTCTGGAAGTATAGAGGCGTTTGCCGCTGCCGGTGGCCAGAATGACGCACTTCGCCCGGATGACGGCGAAGGACGGGGCCTCCCCGGAAACGTCAAGAGCCAGCGCCCCGGCAATGCCGTCCCTTGTGCGGAACAGATCGACGATCATGTGGTGATTGAGGATGTCCGCCCCGGCCTTTTTCGCTTCACGGGTGAGTATGGGCTTCTGATCATCCCCTTCGTATTTGAGAAATATGCGGGGACGTCCGGGAAAGGCATGCCCCATGAAGGTCCAGTCGTCGTCGATACGCATGTTGATGCCCCAGGAATGCCAGAGCTTCACGATATCAAAGCTCTTTTCCAGAAAACGGCGGCTCAGGGGGACATCCTGACTGGCGCCCATCATGCTCTGGTGCAGTTCCTTCACGATGACGCTGACGTCCGGCCCGTGCTTTTCCGGGATATAGCAGAGAAAGTGATCGTTGCCCGTAGCGCCGGAGCCGCTGCGGAGGGTGTTGGCCTTTTCCGCGATCAGAACGCCGACGCCGGAAGCGCGGGCGGAGATGGCGGCGGAAAGGCCTGCAATGCCGCCGCCCACGACAAGCACGTCGGTGGAAAGATGCTTTTTGACTGGAATCATGGCATGTTACTCCTTGGTCTGCTTGAGTTGCGAGGCTTCAATGCGCAGCAGCATGTAATTGAGAGGAATCTGAAGCGAAACCGCTCCCTGCGGACAGTCCAGCCCGCAGGCGTTGCAGTGCCAGCATTCGTCGGGATAGCGAACCTCGGGAACGGCGCGTTCTTCCCGCCGGAAGAAAAAGACCGACAGGGGGCAGATGTCGGCGCACTTGCCGCAGTGGATACATTTTGTTTCGTCTATGACCGGGGGCATGTTCGGGTCCTCCTGCAAAAAAGGTTGTTGACAGGAGTATCGCCGTTTTGTGATTTTTTTCTGAAACAAATGTGACATGGGGCTGGACTTTGCCCTCCCGTCTGTCATTTGCTTGCCCTCCGCGCGGGAACGGGGAGGAGAGGAGAGACCGTGGACGATCTGGAAGAGCTGTTCGTGCTGAACGAGGGCAGGCCCCTGCCCCGGGACCTGCTGGCGAAAGGGGAACGTCTGCGCTGGGCGAAGGGGGAGCATGTGCCGACGCGCGGAGGCGTCTATTATGTGGAAACGGGACTGATCATCGTGCGCCGCATATTGCTGGAGGGACAGAGCAAGGCGCTGTTTGTCGCCAGAGATGGCCACTTTTTTCACGATGTGGCGTACGCGCAGCAGAAACAGGGGCTGACGGAGGTATCGTCGCTCTGCACCAGCGTGGGATACTATTTTTCACCGGACATGACGGATGAACTGCTGGCGGGCTGTGCGGAGTTCCGCCGCGTATTTCTGTACAGTCTGGCATGCAAGGCCCGTTCCATGGGAACGGATCTGGTGTTTTTCGCCTGTCTGACCGGAGCCAGACGCCTGCTGTTCATCATGGAGAATATTGCCGATCGCATGGGCGGAAAAAGATCGGACGGAACCAGAGAGGTGCATGTTTCCCAGAACGAGCTGGCCGAATATCTCGGCCTGCACCGGGGCAGCGTCAACCGGCTCCTGAAGGAACTGGAGTCGGAAGGCCTGATCCGGCGCGAGCAGGGGAGGATTGTGCTGCAGGGGGGAGGCATGCCGGGGGCATGAGAACAGGTGAATGCCGTTTGGAGCTGCTCATGATCGCCCCCAGAGGCGTGACGCAGCGAGTAGCGGAGAGAGGGCGCCGCCGTGTGGACACTGGTTGTGTGGCAGCCTGTGAGTAGTCTGGGGAAACGCAACGCCAGGGCATTTCGCCATCAAAATGCCCTGGTATCAATAGAGTCGCCTCACCGAAAACGTGATTTCGACTCACTTATGGCGGTTATGTCGCTGCGCCGGACTTGCGCCTGACGGCCGGTACTCCGCAACATTTCATGTTGCAGAGTGCCGGAATTTATTTTTCCCAATATACAAATCCGATTCATCCAGTTTGAATTCTTCATATATTCCCATTTTTTTCATTATGAATGGCAATATTTGATGAATGGCTCTCATGCCTGTCAGAAGCTCATTCATATATATGTCGGGATGCAGACGCATGCTATTGAATTCAAGGAATTCTGATTCAGCTTCTTCCCCTAGTTCGTTGGAATCTTTATAAACCAGATCCAGCAATTCAGCCCTTAAAGGAATTCCAGCCTGCATTGACTTGTATTTAACTATAGTCAACCAATCTTTATAATTTCTTAAAGTTGAATATTTGAAGGAGTCAAACTTTGTTGCAATATTTTTATCAACTTCTATTTTACATGCTGCAAGATTCATTAAGCATGGCTCTATTTCTGATGCTGATGTTTCATATAGATCCATGTCATCATTTAAAATAATATCTTGGATATATGCTGTGTAAAATCCATATATATTAGTTAATGATTTAAATATATCATAAATAATATTTGCATGTTTATTTTCCATGATCAAGTCAAAAGTGTCATCATCAATCTCTTCATAGTCAAATTCAAGTTCTTCAGGAAAATTTTTAGGAATACATACACCCATTTCTGTTAATGTATTAAATATATTCCAACAGAGAAGGTTTTCATCTTCAACCAGTGGTAGTGTAATATAACCTGTTTCTGTGTTTTCATCAGCCACTTCTGCAAGATAACAGAGAAGCTCTTTCCATTTTTCAGCATTTTTAAGATTGCCCGCATAGAGAACAAATTCTGGAATCATATCATCAATATGAGTAAGTTCTCTTAGCTTTTCCTCCATATCATGTGACATATATTCATTTTGTTTCCATTTGGTTATCTGGGTCGGAGAGACATTCAGTTTGGCAGCCAGTTCTTTCTGGGTACATGACAAGGTCTTAAGTGCAAGTTCAATCAGAGACTTGTGCATAGACATCTCCTTATTTTTCTTGATTTTGCACAATGATTTAGTTAAAATCAACTTAAATTTACTAAAATATTTTATGGCAGACGTAGAGCTTTTTGCCATTGAAATGCTCTGCGGAGTTGAGCAGGGTGAGAGTCTGCCGCGACGCCGGAGGCGTAGGCGAACCAGCCGTGGATGCATGCCGCTTTATCTCCGCAACGCCGTGAAGAACGCGGCGCAGGCGGAAAGGGACGGTTTCTCCGGTTCCTGCGCTTCTCTGTCAGTTTCCGCCGGAAAAAGTCTTTCGTTGCGCCTCGCGCGGCAGAGGGAGGCCCATGTTCAGCATCCTTGCGCGCAGTGTGCTGTAATGGATGCCCAGAATGGCCGTTGCTCCGTCGGGTCCCAGCAGGCGGCCCCCGGTTTTTTCCAGAGCCTTTCGGATATACAGTTCCTCAAGTTCCCTGAGCGTGGGCCAGGTCTGTTCCTGCTTTTCCTCCAGCAGAGAGGCAAGCTGTTCCGCACCGTCGGATCGGGACCGGTGTGCGGAGCGGGTGCTTTCACCGGAGAGTTCCCGCTGTTCCCCGTCCGGCAGTGCGTCCGGGGGCATGTCAGGAAGCGCGAAGCGCAGGGGGCCGACCTCGTCGCCGTGCAGGATCAGGGAACGCTCCACCACATGTTCCAGTTCGCGCACATTGCCCGGCCAGTCGTAGGCGTAGAGGCGGCGGAGTTCCTTTTCCGAAACGACGCCCCGGAACTCCATTCCCAGTTCGCGGGATTTAGCGGATAGAAAATCGCGTACCAGATGCGGGATATCGCCGGGCCGTTCCCGGAGCGGGGGGATGAGCAGGGGGAATACCGCGAGCCGGTACCACAGGTCGCGGCGGAAGGTGCCCCGGCGCATCTTGGCGCTCAGGTCGGCGTTGGTCGCGGCGATGATGCGCACGTCAAGGCGCATGCTCCGGCTGCCGCCCACCCGTGTCAGATGTCCTTTTTCCAGCACCCGCAGCAGCTTCACCTGGGCGGAGAGAGGAAGATCCCCGATTTCGTCCAGAAAGATGGTGCCGCCCTGCGCCTGCTCGAAATAACCCTTGCGGGCGCTCACGGCTCCGGTAAATGCCCCACGTTCATGCCCGAACAGTTCGCTTTCCACCAGTCCGGCGGGAATGGCTCCGCAGTTGACGGTGATGAACGGCTTGTCCTTGCGCGCGGATTGCTCGTGAATGGCGCAGGCGACAAACTCCTTGCCCACGCCCGTTTCCCCCTGAATGACGACCGTCGCCCCGGTACGCGCGACCTTGCGAATCAGTTCGCACACGCCGCGCAGGCCGGGGCAGCTTTCGAGCTGCTTGACGTAGAAATCCAGAAAGGGGCGCTGCTTTTCCTCAAACTCCGGTTCTCTTCCGCCATTCGCAAACGCGCCGTCCCGCTCCGGACAGGGCCATGACGGCAGTTCACCTTCCCGCATGTCCGCACCGGAGCTTGCCAGCGTTTCTCCCAGCTCCCGCCCCAGCGGTTCGACCAGTTCCCTCAGCAGTTCCATGCATCCGGGGGGGAAGGCGTGGATGGCGTCCGCCCAGAAATTGATGACGAACACAAAGGGTTCCATGACAAAAAGAGGCAGACGCGCCAGCGAATTGTGGGCAAGGAAGGGAATGCCCTTCCCCAGCGGATTGCGCAGAAGCTCCGGCTTCTTGTAGGGCGACAGGTCGTTGATCAGGGTGGGAGCGCCGATATCCTCCAGCCGTATGGCCCGCTTGACTTTCCATGCCGTCTGCCCGGCGGTCAGGGAAGCCGTGAGTTCGGGGGAGAGATAGTAGGATACCATGCGATCGTTGGGGTGGGTGTCGAAAATATTCAGGATGGAACTGCCGTCCCGGCTGATGAACACGCCGTTGATGCGGGTTACGGGAATGAACTGCCGGGCGGCCTCCAGAAGCATGTTCATGGCGCTGCGCATGCCGTGCTTGCGGAAAATGGCGAGGCACAGCCATGCCGTGGACCGGATGTGGCCTTCCGTCGGTGGGGAGGTGGAGAACGCGGCGTCAGCCATTGCATGACCCCTCCTTGTGAGTAAAATCGACAGATATATGGATATCGCAAATTATAAAAATTGTCATATATGTGAGACCGGCTTTTTCATTTTTATATAATATATTGAAATATAAGTAATATATAATATGGCACACAGCTTGCTCTTCTGAAGGTCATCCGGTGCGTTAAGCGCATTGCAACGGGAGGTTCACGCCTTCCACAAACAAGGAGCAAGCCTATGCCCCCCCTGATTGACCAGTCCAGATGCATTGGCTGCGGCGTCTGCATGGAAATATGTCCCATGCAGGTATTCCGTCCGAACAAGGAGACCCGCAGGCCGGAAGTGACATACGGAGATGAATGCTGGCACTGCAATTCCTGTGTTCTGGATTGCCGGCAGCAGGCGCTTTCCCTTCGCATTCCCGCGCCCTTCATGATGCTTCATGTGAACGCCTCGGAACTTGAGCCCGGCAGGAGATAGCCATGCTGAACGTACAAAGGATTTTGGACACGGATATTCTGATTGTCGGCGGCGGAATTGCCGGGTTGATGGCGGCGATTTGCGCCGGGGAGCAGGGGATCGCAACGATTGTGGCGGAAAAGGCCCATGTGCGGCGCAGCGGCTCCGGCGCGACAGGAAATGATCATTTTCTGTGTTTCATGCCGGAAATCCAGAAGATTACGCTCAAGGAGATGATCAATGAGATGATGGCCGGGCAGGTCGGCCCCTGGCATGATACCCTGCTTACCAAAGTATTTCTGGAGCGCACGGCGGAAATGGTGCATCGCTGGCATTCCTGGGGCATCAACATGAAGCCTTTCGGCCCTGATTATGTGTATATGGGGCATGCCTTCCCGGATCGCCCGCGCATGTATGTCAAATATGACGGACATAATCAGAAGGAAATTCTGGTTAAAAAGGCGAAGGAAAACGGCGCGCTTTTCCTCAATCATCATCCGGTGACGGATCTGCTGGCGGAAGACGGCCGGGTGACGGGCGCGCTGCTCATGGACGTGAGGGAGGACGAACCCCGTTTTACCCTGGTGCGGGCCGGAGCCGTGATCATGGCTACGGGGTGTTCCACACGTCTCTATCCCAATTCCATGACGCCCGCCATGCTGTTCAACAGCGGATTCTGTCCGAGCTGCGCCGGAGGCATGGCTTCCGCGTACCGCATCGGGGCCAGGATGGTGAATATGGAACATCCGTACACCCACGCGGGAACCAGATATTTCGCGCGCTGCGGCAAGGCCACCTGGATTGGCGTGTACAAGTATCCTGACGGGCGGCCCATCGGTCCCTTTGTACGCAGGCCGGATCGCGAGATCGGCGATAACACTTCCGATGTATGGAAGTCCGTGTTTGCCGATCTCATGGCCAACGGAACCGGCCCCGCCTATCTGGACTGCACGGAAGCATCTCCGGAGGATCTGGAATTCATGCGCCAGGGAATGATCAGCGAAGGACTGACTTCCCAGCTGGATTACATGGACAGGGAGGGCATCGATCCCGCCCGTCATGCCGTCGAGTTCGGGCGTTATGAGCCGCTGCTTTTCGGCCGCGGGCTGGAAATTGATGAAACCGGCTCCACCAATATCAAGGGGCTGTATGTGGCCGGGGATCCCATCGGCAACTTCCGATCCGGCATCGCGGGCGCTGTGACCTGGGGCTGGATCAGCGCGGAAAACGCATCCCGGCATGTGAAGGAAGCGGAGCTTTCCGAACGGGCTCGGGAAGATCCGCTCATTGCGGCGCGTCTGGCACTGTATGAAAAACTGCTGCGCCGCGAGAACGGCGCGCCCTGGCAGGAGTTCAACATCGCGCTGCAGCAGCTCATGAACGACTACTGCCCGCCCGCGCCGCGCGTGCGTTCCGAAACGCTGCTGCGCGCCGGGCTGAAGTATATGGGAGATCTGCGTGCGCATGCCCTGCGCGACATGGCCGCTCCCAATTCCCATACTCTTATGCGCGGCCTGGAAGTGCTTGATCTTGTCGATCTGGGCGAGGCGGTGATGACCGCCGCCAGAGAACGGCGCGAAACGCGGGTGCAGCATATCCGTTCCGACTGTCCGTTCACCAGCCTTTCCGACGGAGAAAAATTCATCAATGTGGAACTGAAGAACGGCAGGCCCGTCACCTCGTGGCGCAGGCGCCGCATGCTCTGAACAGGGCGCAATCGCGTTTCTCCGTATGGGGGGAGCGCGGACTGTTTCGTCTGAAAGTCACGCTGATTCCAGCGGAGCGGGGCGTCGTTCCGCTGGAACTCTGGAGTCTGTGAATCAGAACTCCTGCTTCCGGCTCACAGATATGTTCCGGCAAAGCGTCCCGGACATGGAACACAGACATGCGGAAGTCATTCCGGAGAGGAGCATCTTATGAATCGCAAGCTGTATCGCAACAGACAGATTGTTTCTTTTCTGCTCGGTCCCCTGCTGTGCTGGGTCATGCTGCAGTGTCCCCCGCCGGAAGGGCTCGGACATGCGGGCATGAAACATCTTGCCGCCGCCGCGTGGATTCTGGCATGGTGGGTTACGGAGCTGTTTCCGCTTGCCGCCGTATCGCTGCTGAGCATTCCCATTTACGGAATTGTGGACGTCATGCCCCCGGTCAGGGCTTATGCCATTTTCGGCAATTCCAACCTGATGCTGATGGTCGGAGCCATGATCATTCTCGGCGCCTGGAAAAGAAGCGGGCTCATCACACGCTATGCCTACAGAGTGCTGAGTCTGCCCTGGATCAAGGGGCGTCCCCGGCGGCTCATGCTGGTCTTCGCCTTTGCCACGGGGCTGGTTTCCACCATTGTGCCCAATATCCCGGTCGCCATCCTGTTCGTGTCGCTGGCCGTGGCCATGGGCAGGGGCATCAATGCCGAGCCGGGCCGGAGCAATACCATACGCGGCCTGTGCGTCATGTCCGGCGTGGGGGCGGCCCTCGGCGGCGCAGGCACTCCCATCGGCGGCGCGCCCAACCTGGTGGTGATCGGCGTCATTGCGTCATCACTGGATTATCATGTCTCGTTCGCGGAGTGGACGGCGCTTGGCATGCCCATATGTCTGCTCATGCTTCTGGCCATGGTTATTCTGGCCTGCCTGTTCTTTCCTCCGCGGGAGGAGGGGCTGGTGAGCGGTTCCGGCGAGTATGTCCGGCGAAAGCTCGACGAACTCGGGCCGATCACGCCGTTTGAACATGCGTCCATGATGGTGATGTTTCTGGCCATGCTGCTGTGGGCAGGCGGCCAGCCAGCCGCCGGATTTCTGGACTGGGAAGCAGGAATCAGGCTTTTCGCTCCGCCCTCGGTTGCCCTGCTCATGGGATGCAGCCTGCTTTTTCTGCCGCTGCAAAGGGATGCGCAGAGCGGGAACATCAAGTTCGCCATGTCCTGGAAGGAGTGCGTGGCCGCCGTGGACTGGTCGATCATCATTTTCATGGCCGGAGCCATTCTGTTCGGAGAAAGTCTGGTGGCGGGCGGGGTGGACAAGTGGCTGGGCAATGTGCTTATCCATGCCATAGGCGATATGCCGCCCCTGCTGGTGTGGCTTGCCATAATGGTCATCGGTGCGATGCTTTCCCAGGTTATCGTCAATCTGGCCGTAGTGGGGCTTTTCATCCCCGTCACGGCAACCCTGGCCGCGCACTACGGTCTGAACCCCGTGACAGTATGTCTTACCGTGGGCATCCTGTGCAACGTGGGCATCATGTTTTCCGTGTCGTCCGTGCCCGTTGCGGCGGCTATGCTCGGCTCGGAAGGCTATTCCTCGCCGCGCGACTATGTTCTGTACGGGCTGGCGGTGCTGGCGGCAAGTTCCCTGATCGCGCTGGGCTGCGGCGTGCTGCTGGGAGATCTTGTATTTCCGATGAGGAACTGAAAACAGGGACGGCAAAGGAAGACCAGAGGCGGCGTGAGCCGCCTCCGGCGTATTCCGGCATTCGGAGCGTGCTGCGTTTGAACGTATCTGCCCGCGTTCTGACACACAGGGGGCACGCCTGAGGCCGGAGCCTGGCGCCGCAGGTCATTTCAATGGTGAAATGCCCTGACGCACTGGCTTACATGAGTCCGATAAAGTTCCAGTACGGCACCCATACCGCGACGAGCAGGATGCCCGCGAGGAGAGTGCGCAGGCCCAGAGCGGGCATGATATGTTTCAGGGTGACGCAGCCGGTGGTGAAAAGATACAGGAACATGACCCCCTCATAGGGGAAGAAGTACTGGTCAAGGCCGAGCTGGAAGGCGTAGAACAGGGGCAGAGGGTTGACGCCCATCTGCACGCCGAGTTCCCCGAACGCCGGAGTGAAGGCCACGGTTGCGGCAAAGGGGGTCAGCAGGAAGTTGGCGACAGTGCCGGCCACATAGGAGCAGATGACGCTGACCGTGGGAGGCAGGCCTTCAAGATACGGCATGATGGCGGCCACGGCCCACTTGTTCGCGCCCACAACCCCGGCCACCGCTCCGATGGCCATGCAGCCCGCGACGAACACCAGAAACATGATGTTCAGTTTCGTGAAGGATTCCACATGCATGATGCCCAGACCGGGCATGTAGCAGAGCAGGGCGGCCAGGCACAGAATCCACACGGCGTTGAGGCCGGTGAAGGGTTCCAGCATGAAGCCCAGCACGCTGATCAGCGCAAGGACGAGCAGACGCTTTTCCGCACTGCTCATGGGGCCGAGTTCTTCCAGACGCGTTCTGAGAACGCTCTTCAGCGCATCCTCATCCGGCAGCCGGGCGGAGCCTCTGGCCAGATAGAGCGCCGCGAAGCAGATCGCCACATACAGGAAATTGGGCAGGAACATGTGACTCAGATATTCCCAGAAGTCCACATGCGCGCCGATGGCCTTCAGCAGGATCTGAAAAGCCCAGATGAAGGATTCCGAAGTGTGCAGGAACTGCATGGTGGGCGCAGCCGAGGCGAAGAAGCAGCCCAGCATGATGAGCGAGGACATGCGCGATTTCGTGTCCAGTTCCAGGGCCTGAATGATGCCGACCCCGATGGCGCAGAAAATGACCGTGCGCGCGAAGCCGGAGGCCAGCAGCAGGCCGAGGATGATGCCCCCTGCGCCGAAACCGATCAGCATGCCGCGAAAGGTGCCCCCGGTCAGCAGCATGCAGCGCAGGGCCACGCGCTTGGCCAGCCCTGTCTGTTCCATGGCTTCGCCGAAAATCGCCGCGCCGAAGGTGGTCCAGATAAGCACGGTGGTCCACGGGCTGAATACGACTTCGGGAGTGGCGAGATTGGTGATGAGATAGGCGAAGGTCAGGGCGGCGGACACGAAGACTGCGGGCAGCAGGTCAAAGACCCAGATGACCACGGCTATGGCCGTCAGGGCCAGATACAGGGGGAGATTCGCATAGGTGTCGCTCGGGGCCAGGGTATAGAACAGGCTGGCGGCCAGCAGCACGGACAGCCATTTCAGGGCAAGACTTCGGGTCATACGGGTCTCCTTGCGGTTTGTGGGCCGTGAGAGAATATTCACGTTCAGAGTGGCCGGATTCGCCGCAGGACGATTCCGGGAACGTCCTGCGGCGATCCGTTACGGATGCTGCTCCCCGGACGGGAGAAAGGGAGACGTCAGTCCGTTTCCGGCATATGGGGCGATGCCGTCGGAGAGGCGGGAAAGTCGAAGTTGTCCATGTAGTAGCGGTAGGGCTTCACGGGATAGCGATCCAGCGGAACCGCGTCAAAGGCTGTTTCCATGCCGCTGCGGCCTTTCGTGATGTCGATCCACGCGGGGCCGCGCGTTTCATCCCGTCCGGGGTAATCCGCGCGGAAGTGCCCGGCGCGGGATTCCTTGCGCAGCAGGGATGCGCGCAGGAAGGCCTCTGTGATCAGGGTCATGCCCCGCGCTTCCGTCAGCTTGACCAGATAGTGCGGGTCTGCGGCTCCGGCCTGAGGCAGGATATCGTCCCGGAAGCTTTCCAGCCGGCCGAGGGAGCGGGTCAGGCCTTCCCGCGTCTTGAGAATGCACACGTCAATGGGGGCCATGAGGCGCTGCATTTCCCGCACGATTTCCTTGGGAGCGACGCCCGGCCTGCCCAGCGCCGCCGTATCGCGGCCCAGCTCTTCCCGTACCCGTGCTTCATCAAGGGACTCCGGAGGCGTTTCCGCCGCGCAGCGCCCGGCATGTTCGCCCGCAATCCAGCCGGTGGTGGCCGTCAGGCAGCTGTCCCATCCGCCCATATACACGCCGGGCGTGACGCTGCGCGCCCGGCCTGCCACATAGAGGCCGGGGACGCCGGTAAAGCCGTTCCTGTCCGCCTTGACACCGCCGAAACAGGTCAGTACCTGCGACATCCATTCCGTGGTCTGATGGAAGAAGTCGATGCCCAGCGCCTTCAGTTTGGTGTCGTTGAGCTTCATCCAGCCCCCGGTGGGGGTCATGACGCGCACGCCTTCCTCGCTGAGCGTGCTGGTGTCGAACCAGATGGGCCCGCGCCCGGCCATGACTTCATAGGCCATGCCGCGCACATTGTAATGAGGATCGGCCTTGGCCCCCAGCCTGGGCGAGTAGCGGCGCATGAAATCCTCACCCTTGCCGTTGAGGAAGCGCGCGCCGTGCGGGAGCAGGCCGGTCTGTCCTTCCCATGCGAAGAGCCTGGGCACGTTCCAGTTTTCGATGAACTCCATGTTGCGCAGGGTGGCGCCTGCCTCATAGGCCAGCAGGCTGCCCTCGCCCGCGCAGGTGTTGAGCAGATAGGAGCCTTTCCAGCCGCCGGAGTGGGCGGCCAGGATCACGGCCCCGGCCCGGATCAGCACCGGCGTGCCGCTCTGACCATGAAAGCCCGCCGCACCGGCCACGCGATCGCCGTTCCTGATCAGGCGGGTGATTTCCACCCGGCCAAGACGCTTTACTTCCAGTTCCTGCAGGCGCCTGTTCAGAACTTCGGTGGTGTGGGCTCCGCCTTTTCCATAGGGATGGTAGAAGTAGTAGCGCATCTTTTCCAGACCGCGCTGGGGCACGGATTGCAGCTCGCCGTCCTCGCGATGGAAGCGGTGCCCCATCCTTTCCAGATCCATGAAGCGGTCATAGGACAGGTTCAGAATCTCTTCCAGCACGTCCTGCTCGCACAGGCCGTCGTAATAGTAGGTAAGCTCATCCACCAGATCGGATGCCTCGAATTCCGGCTGCTTGACGATCATGTCGCCGCCGGACATGCTGCCCAGTCCTCCCCAGTCGCGCGGCCCCTTGTCCACCATGAGGACGTTCCTCACATGCTCGCGGGCCTTGATGGCGGCCCATGTGCCGGAGAAGCCCCCGCCGATCACCAGAACGTCGGTTTCCAGAATGTTGTCGTACTTGTTCATATTCTGCCTCCTTCCCCGTCGTACAGCGTATAGGGGAGGCGTTCCTTGAAGGGGTGGACGTCGATGGCCCCGGCGGGGCAGCGCAGTTCGCAGCTGAAACAGGTCATGCAGTCGTCATTGTAGGCAATGACGGCCTTGCTGCCGCAGGTGAGGCAGCGCATGGCCTCGGCCTGGGCGTCGAGCTGATCGAAACCGATGGCCGCCTCGTCGAAGGGCGTTCCGTCGGCTCGTGTTTTCCGTTCATTGCGGGGCAGGCGGGGAAGATCGTCCACAGGCATGTTGTCCGCCACAGGGCGCTTTTCGTTTTCCTGTCCGCTGTCCTCCACAAGCAGGCCGTTCAGCGCCCGGCTCATGGCGCGGGCCGCGTCGCGCCCGCCGACGATGGCCTGGATGACCGAGGCCGGGCCGGTGACGGCGTCTCCAGCCGCGAACACGCCGGGCCGGGAGGTGCGCATGGAATTGCCGGAGACCGCGATACGCGCGCCGTTCATCTCCACGCCGGAGGCGATATCCGCGAAGTCTCCGCTCTGGCCGATCGCGAAAATGACGCTGTCGGCTTCGAATCGCTCGCGCCGCGCCTCGTCGAAGCGGGGCGCAAAACTGCCCTGTTCGTCAAAAAGAGCGGTGCAGGCCCTGAATTCCACCGCCGAAACCCGGCCTTCCGCGCCTTCGATGCGCGCGGGGCCGAGCGCGGGGTGCAGAACTATGCCGCGCTCCAGTGCGTCCCTGACGTTATGTTCAAAGGCGGGCATGTGCTCGCGATCCTCCAGGCAGCACATGAAGACGCTTTCCGCTCCCAGCAGTCTGGCGCTGATGGCCGCGTCAATGGCCACGTTGCCGCCGCCGATCACGCAGACCCGGCGGCCTGTCGCGGGTGCGCCGCCCATGCGCAGGGCGCGCAGGAATTCGACGCCGGTGTGGACGCCGTGCAGGTCCATGCCTTCCAGCGCCAGGCGCTTGCCCGCGCTGAGGCCGGGAGCCAGCAGCACGGCGCGGAAGCCGAGG
>ULMS01022429.1_pt1 | contig 14640 bp, 8 predicted proteins | sample 1951721 | NCBI WGS metagenome assembly ULMS01 (sample SAMEA4835557, study PRJEB28245) | human gut metagenome | biome: gut microbiome; material: fecal sample | place: Denmark | collected 2008 | reverse complement strand
CTTTTATCCATGCGGGACGGAGGAAGAGGCAAAGAAGGCGGTTATGACCGGACGGGCGGAGTGCGCCTACCTGTTTCCAGAGAGATTAAAAGAACGGCTGGACGAGGGGCGTTATACCCGTGCGGTCCGCGTGCTGGTGTCGCCGTCCACGGTGGCAGAGAAAATTATATCAGAAAAGATATTTTCTGAATTGTTCGAGGTATACGGGCGGGAACTGCTGGCAGACTATGGGGAAAATGGAGCGGCATTCCAGACGGTGATGGCGCGCTGCCAGACGACGGAGGCGCGGGAAAAGGCGTGCGGCGTGCTGATGGAACTCTATGAAAAATACCGCAGCAACGGAAGCACCTTTACCTTTGATTATCAGACCTTACAGGGAGAAACGGCACTGCAGACAGGGGCGATGAAGGTGGTCTTTCCGGTGCGCGGGCTGACGGCGGTTTTCCTTTTTATCATGGGGCTGGCGGCAGCTGTCATGGCGGGCGAGGATGCAGAGCGCGGGCTTTATGCGGCGGTCCGGAGCCGGGAGCGGTGGCTGCTGCAGACGGCGGAGATCGCGGCGTTTGTATTTTTAGCATCCATTTCGGCCTATGCGGCGCTTCTGGCGTCGGGAAATGGGGCAGAGCCGCTTTTAGAGGCGGGAAAGCTGCTTTTTTATCTCTTCTTCGTGACCATGTATGCCTTTGGATGCCTGGCAGTCTGCCGGAAGCCGGGATTTCTGGCGGCGCTGATTCCGGTGTTTATCCTTGCGAGCCTCCTGCTCTGTCCGATCTTTTTTGACGCTTCGCTCTTTTTGCCGGGAGCCGCGGGTGCGCGAAAGCTGCTGCCGCCGTGGTGGTATCTGAGCGGCATTTTCGGTACCCAAAGTGTCTACCCGTGAACAATTACTTTTTTACAACGTTTTTTTGGATAACTTCGATAAAAAGATTGCTATTTTTTCATTCAATTATTATAATAAAAAGAGACATCCGGTATCGAGCATCAATCTGCCGGATGTTTTCATGCGAGAAAATCAGGAGAGGAGTGAACACAATGGAAAGCCGGAGTCATAAGGCGGAATCAGACGGCAGCTACCCAGAACCGAAGGCAGCGTACACATGCATTTGCAGGAATGACAGCTGCAAACAGCGGATTCCTTGTGTACACTGCCGCATCTGTGGATAAGTTTCCGGCATTCTGCCTGTGTGCAGGAGCAGGAAGGGAGCAGCCTGTCCGATTTCCAAAATGACAATATTTTGGAAGGAGACGGGAATGTTAGAAGAAGAGAAGAAAGAAGAGCTGCTGGCTCTGCTGACCGGGAAGAAGTACCGGGAGCTGAAAAGCCAGCTGGTCGAGATGAATGAGGTGGATATTGCCTCATTTATCGAAGAATTGGATTCAGAAAAGACGGTCGTTGTATTCCGTATGCTGCCGAAAGAGCTGGCATCGGAGGTATTTGCCTGTCTGGAAGTCGAACAGCAGCAGCACATCATTACCAGTATTACGGATAATGAGCTGCGTGCCATCATTGACGACCTGTATGTCGATGATGCGGTCGATATGCTGGAGGAGCTGCCGGCGACGATCGTGCGGCGCGTACTTCAGAACTCCAGCCCGGATACGAGAAAACTGATCAACCAGTTCCTCAATTACCCGGAAAACAGCGCCGGAAGCGTCATGACGGCGGAGTACGTGGGACTCAAGAAAAATATGACGGTGGAGCAGGCATTTGATTATATCCGGAAATATGGCGTGGACAAGGAGACGATTTACACCTGCTACGTCATGGATGAAAAACGCCGCTTAGAGGGCGTTGTGACGGTCAAGGATCTTCTGATGAATGATTATGCGGCGCTCATGGGCGATATCATGGATCCGCATGTGATCAAGGCGTATACGACGGAAGACCAGGAAAAGGTCGTGGAGACGTTCAATGAGTACAACCTCTTGAGTTTACCGGTTGTGGACGGTGAAGACCGTCTGGTCGGCATCATCACGGTCGATGATGTCATGGATGTCATGGAGCAGGAGGCGACGGAGGACTTCGAGAAGATGGCGGCGATGCTGCCGAGTGAGAAGCCGTACCTGAAGACGGGCGTGTTCCAGCTCGCGAGAAACCGTATCCCGTGGCTGATGATCCTGATGTTGAGCAGTATGGTGACCGGCGGTATTTTGTTAAAATATGAGAATGCCTTTTCGGTAATTCCGCTTTTGGTTACGTTTATTCCGATGCTGATGGATACGGGCGGAAACTCCGGCAGCCAGGCGAGCACGATGATCATCCGTGGTATGGCGGTCGGCGAGGTAGAACCGGCGGATATTCTGAAAGTTATGTGGAAAGAAATCCGCGTGGGAATGCTCTGTGGACTTTCTCTGGCGCTTGTCAATTTCGTGCGCCTGATGATCCAGTATCCGGGGCAGGTACTCATCTGCCTGACGGTAGTTATCAGCCTATTCTGCACGGTTATCATCGCGAAGACGATCGGATGTGTGCTTCCGATTGCGGCGAAGACGATCCATCTCGACCCGGCGATCATGGCGTCGCCGATGATCACGACGATCGTGGATGCGTGCAGCCTGATGATTTATTTCCAGCTGGCGTGCCATCTGCTGAATATGAAGGCGTGATATAAATTACCTGCCTTCTTGCCCATGTTTTCGTACGGTCAGCGCAGTAAATGCGCAGACCTACGGAACAGTTACTGTATTTTATAATTCCAATATTTTAATTATTTCTAGGAAAGGAAAAACTGTTTGGAACATAAGCTTCCAGACAGCCGTGTGAAAAGTATGACAAAGATCAGAACCAGATACGCACCGAGCCCGACAGGCAAAATGCATGTAGGAAACTTAAGAACTGCATTATACGCATACCTGATTGCAAAACATGAGGGCGGCGATTTTATCCTGCGAATCGAGGATACCGATCAGGAGCGTTTCGTTGAAGGCGCGACCGAGATCATTTACAATACGATGCGCGATACCGGACTGAAGCATGACGAAGGTCCGGACATCGGCGGTCCGGTTGGCCCGTATGTACAGAGCGACCGTCAGAAACAGGGCATCTACATGGAATATGCGAAGAAGCTGATCGATAAAGGCGAAGCTTATTACTGTTTCTGCGATCAGGAACGCTTAAACAGCTTAAAGAGAGAAGTAAACGGCGAAGAGATCATGACCTATGATAAGCACTGCCTGCACCTTTCCAAGGAAGAGGTAGAGGCAAACTTAAAGGCAGGAAAGCCGTTTGTCATCCGTCAGAACAACCCGACCGAGGGAAAGACTACCTTCCACGATGAGATTTACGGGGATATTTCCGTAGATAACTCCGAGCTGGACGATATGGTTTTAATCAAATCGGATGGATTCCCGACCTACAACTTCGCAAATGTGGTGGACGATCATTTACAGCAGATCACCCATGTAGTCCGCGGTAACGAGTACCTGTCTTCTTCACCGAAGTACAACCGTCTGTACGACGCATTCGGATGGGAGGTTCCGGTTTATGTGCACTGTCCGACCATCACGAACGAGGAGCACAAGAAGCTGAGCAAGCGAAGCGGTCATTCTTCCTATCAGGATCTGATCGATCAGGGCTTCATTTCCGAGGCAGTTGTCAACTTCGTTGCCCTGCTTGGCTGGTCACCGGAAAATAATCAGGAGATTTTCTCCTTAGACGAGCTGGTAAAAGAGTTCAACTACAAGAATATCAGCAAATCTCCGGCTGTTTTCGATATGGTAAAACTGAAATGGATGAACGGCGAGTACATCAAGGCGATGGATTTTGATAAGTTCTATGAGATGGCAGAGCCGTACATCAAGAAAGTAATCACCAAGGATCTGGATCTGAAGAAGATCGCGGCGATGGTTAAGACGAGAATCGAGATTTTCCCGGATATCGAGGGACACATCGATTTCTTTGAGACACTGCCGGAGTATGATCCGCAGATGTATGTTCACAAGAAGATGAAGACCAATCTGGAGACATCCTTAAAGGTATTAAAAGATGTTCTGCCGATTCTGGAAGCACAGGAAGATTACTCCAACGACGCCCTGTACGCGGCGCTGTCCGAGTATGTATCCAAAGAGGGCGTTAAGACCGGCTTTGTAATGTGGCCGATCCGTACCGCTGTATCCGGCAAGCAGATGACGCCGGCAGGCGCGACCGAGATCATGGAAGTGCTTGGCAAGGAAGAGTCGATCCGCCGTATCAAGAAGGGGATTGAACTTCTGGAGGCACAGCAGTAGGCTGTCGTAACCGTCGATGTTCGACTTGAAGCAAGTTTTTATCTCAGTCGAGAAGACTCCCACATCTTCAGGTGGTGAGTAATAGCAAATTTGTCTCAGTGGGAGTCCATTCTCCGACTGAGATAAATGCTCCGCGAGGATGCGCAGTGATTCTGATAGGAATATGTCAGCTTTGCTGACCAGAATCACGCGCCAAGTCTCACGGACGTTCGACTTGAATCTCAGATTAAATCAGTAGGTAGTAAATAAACAACTGCTTTTCATGTATCGTAGATGCATGAAAAGCAGTGAAAAGGTGCGCTTTGTGAGAAATACATTCCAAGGCGCACTTTTCTTACATTTGTACTTGACAGATTTGCTTCAGATGCGCGGCAGAAGGATGTCTTGCACATCAAAATGCGAATTTCGAAGCAAATATGCCGAGATATTCTTGAATTGTGGAGTAAGGAAACAGGAAATGGCATTCAGTAAAGCACAGACACAGGCAATCATGCATAAAGATGGTCCCATGATGGTTCTGGCGGGACCGGGATCAGGGAAAACAACGGTGATCACCCATCGGGTCCAGTATCTGACGAAGGAGTACGGAATCGATCCGGGGGATATTCTTGTGATTACCTTTACCCGGGCAGCAGCCGAGGAGATGCGGGAGCGGTATGAAGCATTGACCGGCGGCGGATCCAGAGTCACCTTCGGTACTTTTCATTCGATCTTTTTTAGGATCTTAAAGCTGGCATACCGATATACCGCTGACAATATTGTCCGGGAAGAGCAGCAGATGCAGTTTGTCCGGGAGCTGGCTCAGGCCGGAGGTCTGGAGCCGGAGGATGAAAATGAGTTTGCAGCCTCCATTTTAAGTGAGATAAGCTCTGTCAAGGGAGAGAGGATTGCACTGGAACATTACTATTCCAAAAACTGTCCGGATGCAGTTTTCCGTCAGCTCTATGCAGGCTATGAAGAGAAAATGCGCCGGGCCGGACTCATCGATTTCGATGACATGATGGTGCTGTGTCTGGAGCTTTTTACGGAGAGAAAGGATATTTTATCTGCCTGGCAGAGAAGGTATCGGTACATCCTGATTGATGAGTTTCAGGATATCAACCGGCTTCAATATGAGATCGTGCGGATGTTAGCAAAACCGGAAGACAACCTTTTTATTGTGGGCGATGATGATCAGTCGATTTACCGGTTCCGTGGGGCCAAACCGGAGATTATGCTGGGATTTGAACGGGATTATCCGGGTGCCGGACGAATTCTTCTGGATGTGAATTACCGCAGTACCGAGGAGATCGTGGCACCGGCATTGCGGCTGATCGGGGAAAACCAGAAACGTTTTTCGAAGACCATCCATACAACGGGACGTCATGGGAAGAACGTGATTACGAAGCTCTGGCAGGATCCGGGGGAAGAAAATCTGGCCATCGCCAGGGAGATACAGCTGTATCTGCAGTCGGGAGTGCGGCCCGGGGATATCGCAGTTTTATACCGGACTAATGCCGGTCCTCGTTTTCTGATGGAAAAGCTGATGGAATATAACCTTCCCTTTCGGACAAGGGATACGGTGCCGAACCTCTATGAACACTGGATTTCGCGGAATATCCTGACCTATATCCGAATTGCCATGGGAAGCCGGGCGCGGGAAGATATTTTGCAGGTCATCAACCGTCCGAAGCGTTACATCAGCCGGGATGCGATGCCGGACGAGACGGTTTCGTTCGAGAAGATGAAGGTATTCTATGCGGAGAAAGACTGGATTGCCGAGCGGATCGAGAGTCTGGAAGGCGATCTGCGGGCGATCGCCCGGATGTCACCTCTGGCAGCCGTCAATTATATCCGCCAGGGCATGGGATACGACGAATATCTGATCGAGTATGCCGCATTCCGGCGGATGCGACCGGAGGAACTTTTAGAGACTGCCGATGAATTGAAAGAAAGTGCGGCGGGTTTCAGGACCTTTGACGAGTGGTTTGCACACATCGAGGCGTACAAGGAGGAACTGCTCCGGCAGGCGGCGCAGCGGCGGACGGAGACGGACGCGATCACGCTCGCGACGATGCACAGCGCCAAGGGGCTGGAATTTCCCATTGTCTATATTCTCGATGCCAATGAAGGCATCACGCCGCACAGCCGCGCGATGCTGGACGAGGATATGGAGGAAGAACGACGTCTGTTCTATGTGGCAATGACGCGTGCAAAGACCCGGCTGCATGTATATGCGGTGCGGGAGAGGTACCATAAAAAGGCGGAAGTATCGCGGTTTGTGTGGGAGTATCTGGGACGGGATGGAGATAGCAGGTAACGAAATTCACAATGAAAATCGGGAAATCATATAAATGACGGTATTAAACATATATTGTGTACGGTTTATTGACATTTTTTGAAAATTGTTTAATAATAACATCATGAGAATTAATCTTCATGGGCGTCAAAAGAGATGAAAGGTAAACAGAGAGGAGATGGGAGAATGAAAGGTATACGAAGGGCGGCAGCGGTGTGTCTGACAATGACATTGGCTGTATCGACATTATTTGGAAATACAGCATGGGCGGATATGCCGCAGAAGACGGAGAGAAAAAAATGTGTCCATGTGCATACCGAAGAGTGCTACGGCGAGCCGGATGAGGAAGCAACCTCGTCCCAGATAGGAGAAGAGCCGACGGAATGTACCCACATCTGCACTGTAGAAAGCGGATGCATACGGAATACAGCCGCGTCTTCCGGTACGAACGAGGACGATTCTGAAACCGGGCCGGATGATGAAGAAACCAACGATCAGAAAGATTCTGCTGACAAAGCGGAGAATGCACCTTCCGTCAGTACACCATCGGATATGGAAGATACGACAGTTCCAGGCGGAACAGTGATACCGGCTGTGAAGTCCCAGATCTTCTCCTGGTCCTGGTATGATCCGGAGGAGAACCTGCTGGATGGCAAATTAGAGCTTAGCGGAGTTACCGAGGAAGCCCAGCCATCCTTCGAAGAAGTCACGGAGTACTTGCCAGAGGCTATTATTGCCCAGGTCGGAGCGGAAAGCGAAGCTGGTAAAGAGGAAAAACTTCCGATCACTGGCTGGAGCTGTAACGAGTATGTGCAGGATGAAGAAGGCCGCTGGCCGCTGGAAGGCACCTATGAGTTTGCAGCAGAGCTGCCGGAGGTATATGAACTGGCGGAAGATGCAGAGGCGCTGGTGGTGGAAGTGTCTGTGACGGGAGACCAGGCGGCGTTGACGGCGTATGATCCTAGAAATGTTGTGTTAAATGTAAATTTTGAAGAAGGGAAAACTTTTACAGGTCTTGCCTATGATGAGAGTGGGTTTTCTAGTTATAAGATCGATGTAATGGATCTATTGAAGCGGAACGGTATAACGGTTTCTAGTTTAGAAAATGATAGGTTTCAATTAATAATGACGGGTGCTTCCATACAGAACCTTGAGTTAACTAGGGGAACATGGGAAATAGTATTAAATGGAAGCAATGTATTAGAGGGAAAGGGTACGGAAGTTAGCGGATGTGGCCTTAAAATTAAAGAAAATGTAAGCGCGACAATTAAGGCAGGAACAGCACCGGCTTCTTTGACAGCTAAGAATTATCCCACAAAGGGAAGCAGTGGTGATGGATCCAGCGGAATAGTGGTCGATGGCAACTTGACGATAAAAAGTGGAACGATAGAAGCAACTGCCGATGCGGGAAGAAATAGCGCTCCATTCTCAGGAGCTATTGTTGTGGGAAGAAAAGGAACTTTAAATATTAGCGGAGGCTCTGTTACTGCTGCGGGAACAGGCAAGAATGGTATGTTTGTCCGTGGAAATTTCCAGATGGCTGGTGGAAGTTTAACGGTAACCGGAAGTGGAAAACCCGGAATTGAGAATGAGGGTAATTTTAAACTTTCAGGTGGAACAATTTCAACAAAATCTAATAGTGATGGAATAGGATTTTTGCAGGGGCGTGGATCTGTAACGATCGAAGCCAACGAACTGATTACGATCGATTATACATTACTGGAAATAGTTCCTTCACTGTTGCAAGTGGCGGAAAGGTAACCTCTGGAAGTACGATAATTGATAGTGGTACACTTACCAATGAAGGGGAATTTGTTTCAAATGGTCCATTTGAAAAAGGAGAAGGCGGAAGATTCAATAATAACGGTATAATCAGTGGAACCGGAAGTCTGCCCGATGGTGTAAAGCAGATTCCGGATAATATTACAGTTTATAAAGCGGAAATAAGTGCAGATTATTGCGATAATATGTCGATCAATGTTCAAAACCTTGCGGCTATTCAGGAACCGGTTAGAGCCGGAAAACTGCAATATGAACTTGCTGAATATACAGGAAGTGATAAGGGAGTAGGAACGATTGACAAGGAAACGGGTCAGTTGAAGGTGGACAGGGCTGGTGTATTTAAAATCAAGGTGAATACACAGGCAAGTGGATTCTATAAAGCCGGAGAAAAACCGGTTTATATAACATTGACGGTTAATAAAGCAGCTTTTCCTGCTTCCTGGAATTTGATCGTAACGGCTACCAGCGGTATATATAATGGATCTAAAGGGTATCCGGCAGCAACCATTAGCACAACAGATATACCTGATGGGGCAAGATATGAATATCAGCTGAAGAGTACAAATAGTACGGATGATTTACAAGAAGATAAGTGGGAGTCGAAGTGTCCGAAGATTGTGAATGTAGCAGAGTCTGGTCAGTTTGTATTTGTAAGGGTGACAGTAAATAATTACGAGTCGAAGGTATTTTGCTCTGATAACCGAACGAGTATTACCGAACGGAGGTTTGCAGATACAAAAGTAACACTCGAACCAGAGAACGTCATTTATAATGGTCAATCCTGGAACCCGGAGATCAAGGTGGTTGAGAACTGGCAGGGAGCTTCCGGGGATGAAGTGAATAAGGCGGATTATACAATCAAATATTGGACATATTGGACAGGAACTGATAATAGTATAGTTACAGAGCGAAAAGATGCTGGAACATACACCGTTTATCTGATGGGACTGGGAAATTATACGGATGAATTGAATACAGCTATATTTACAATCGACAAGTGCAAATTAAATGCACGGATAATAGGAGGCTCTTTCGATAAAGTCTATGATGGAACGACAGATATTAGGGAGGAGCAGAATTTATCCGTTCAGCTTTACAGTGATTCCGGTACTCCTGATTCTCAGGATGTTCGTGCTGACCAGGTGAATTTGGCATATCAGAGTGCGGATGTTGGAGAGCACAATATTGAGGCGGCAAATATTACGTTAGCAGGTGACAATGCAAAGAATTATGAGCTGACAGAAAATAGCACATCTATCAAAGGCAATATCGTAGCACGTGATTTTGCATCCATGACTGTGTCGGCAGATCCGCTTACCTATAATGGTACCGAACAGAAACCGCAGATCCATGCATCTGTGGAAACCGGTCTTTCAAATGTGAGTCCGGATGCAGTGGTATTTACTTATTCTAAGAATGGAGTGGGTTACCAGAGTGAGATCCCGGGCTTTACAGATGCGGGAACTTATCAGGTATATGTGAAAGCTTCGATGGCCAATTTCAATGATGCTGTAAAAACAGTCAATGTGACGGTTCAGAAAGTGTCTTCAAGCTCAGGCAGTCATTCAGGCGGCGGAGGAAAAGGCAGCAGTGGAAAAAGCAGCAGCGGAAGTTCCGGCACAGTAACCAAAGATAGCCAGAAAGGCTACCGCAGCGAGGAGCAGGGGGTTATCACCGGTGCATCGAATCAGGCAGTGAATGACGGTTACAGCCATTGGATAAAGGATGCCAGAGGCTGGTGGCTCCGCTACAGTGACGGCACCTGGCCTATGGGCAATACCGGTGCATTTCATTGGGAAAAAGTCAACGGCAGATGGTGGGCATTTGGCGCTGAGGGATATCTGAGTACCGGCTGGATCTATGACACCCTGTACCAGGGATGGTTCTATATGGACGAAAACCAGGGTATGCTTACAGGATGGCAGTTCATCAATGGAAAATGGTATTATCTGAATTCGAATCAAGACGGCAGTGCCGGCATCATGTATTCAAAACGCCGGACACCGGACGGCTGGTACGTGAAAGAAGACGGCAGCTGGGATGAAGAAGCGGGAAGATAATAGGTAAAAGAGTTATTTAAAGCGGTTGATCGGGAGGTCAGCCGCTTTTTTGACCACATTTTGGCTTTAAAAATTGAAAACGTATCAATGAATGGATTGATAAAAGAACGGAGATACGATAAACTATTTATTATAGAGGAAAGTATATTTCAGCCGAGAAAGGAGGAGCTATGCCATTACCTAAATACAAAACGTATACAGTACAAGATATATATGATCTTCCGGAAGGAACCCGTGCAGAATTGATAGATGGTACCATGTATATGATGGCACCTCCAAGCCGGGCTCATCAGGAAATTGTAGGTGAAATATTTGCAGTTATTCGGGACTATATTAAGCAGAAAGGCGGAGTATGCAGGCCTTATGTCGCTCCATTTGCAGTTTTTTTAAACGAGGATGATCATATTTACGTAGAGCCGGATGTAAGCGTGATCTGCGATCCATCTAAATTAAATGATAAAGGATGTGCGGGAGCACCGGATTGGATTATTGAAGTGGTATCACCGGGAAGCCAGCGGATTGACTACATGATAAAGCTTTTTAAATATCGCACGGCCGGTGTCCGTGAATATTGGATCGTGGATAAAACGAAAAACAGGATTATTGTGTATAATTTTGAAAAAAATGATATGAACGAATATACATTTTCCGATCTTGTTCCGGCAGGGATTTATGATGATTTGAATATCGATTTTGCAAAAATTGACGAATTGCTGTGAGCGTTGAATGGTTAGTAAATTGGAGTGGGAAGTATAATAAGAAGCACTGTGGGTTGATTACAAGAATTGTTTTAGGCGGTTGATTATGGTATTGATCAGCCGCTTTTCTATTGAGGAAAATTGTGTCAATATATGGATGATTTTAGATGGGATGTATATACGACACCTATTAGGTGGGAGTTACTATATATGGAAATGTGTGATATGATTGATTTATGGAAATTCAGATGAATTTGCAGGAATAAATTTCACTGCGAAGATTGATAATCTGTAGATGGCAAAATGGATAGGAGCGTGATAAGTGAGAGGGGTGGGAGTGATGAAAAAAGACAAGATGAAATATCTGGCACATATTGATGGTAAACGTGAACAATCAATAAAAGAACATCTGGAGGGGACTGCTGTACTGGCAGCAGAGTTTGCAAAGTCCTTCAAAAAAGAGCAGTGGGGTTATTGTGCTGGAATGCTGCATGATATAGGAAAATATTCAGAAGCATTTCAAGAGAGGATACGTGGAAATAATACTAATCAGGTAGATCATTCTACAGCTGGGGCAAAGGTTTGTATGGAAAAAGGTGGTTTCTACTCTCTTCTGGGGTATTGTATTGCCGGTCATCATGCAGGACTTCCCAATACAGGAGCAGGAACGGGACTTGATAAATCAACTATGTATGGAAGATTGAAGAAAAAGGTGGAGGATTATAGTTCTTACCTAGATGAAATCGAGATTCCGGCATTACAGGAGATTCCCTTTGATCCGAATGTAGTGATAAATCCGGATTTCTCATTGAGTGTATTTATTCGTATGCTGTACTCTTGTTTGGTAGATGCGGATTTTTTGGATACTGAGCAGTTCATGCTCAATGGAAAGGTAGGGAGAGATTCAGGAGAATCTTTAGAGGTATTAGAACAGAGACTTTCTGAGTATATAAAAGGATGGCTTGAAAATAAAGATTTGACAACCGTCAACGGTCATCGCAGCGAAATCTTGAGAAGTTGTATTCAAAGAGGGGAAGAAGAACCGGGAATGTTTCAGTTAACCGTCCCGACCGGCGGAGGGAAGACGTTGGCTTCCCTTGCGTTTGCCTTGAAACATGCAGTCCGATATGGGATGGAACGAATTATTTACGTCATTCCATATACGAGTATTATTGAGCAGAATGCATCTGTATTTCGTGAAATTCTGGGGGAACGGAATGTACTGGAAAATTACTATAATGTAGATTATGAATCATCGGAAGAATTAAAGCCAATGCAGCTGGCAGCAGAAAATTGGGATAAACCCGTGATTGTGACGACGAATGTACAGTTTTTTGAATCATTATTTTCCAATAGATCATCTAAATGCCGTAAATTGCATCGCATCGCAAATAGTGTAATTATATTTGATGAGGTACAGATGCTTCCAACCGATTACATGCTACCATGTCTGGCACAGATGGAGGAATTGGTTCAGAATTATCATTCTAGTCTGGTTCTTTGCACTGCGACTCAACCTGCTTTGGAAGGATTATTTCAAAAGAAGTGGAACATTCGCGAATTATGTCCGCAAAAGGAAGAACAGTTCGCTTTTTTTAAACGAACAGAGTTTATCTCGATGGGAAAGGTTAGTACGGAGGAGTTGGAAGATCGTTTAATAGAGGAAACACAGGCGCTCTGTATTGTTAATACAAAAGTAAGAGCTCAGTCTTTGTACCAGCGATTAAAAGAAAGAGGAGCAGAACATGTATATCATCTTTCTACTGCTATGTATCCGAAGCATCGAAAAGAAGTGTTAGAGGAAGTTCGGCAGAGATTAAAAGGGAGTGATGAGTGTATTCTGATTGCAACCAGTTTGATAGAGGCTGGAGTGGATGTGGATTTTCGGTCTGTATATCGTCAGCTTGCCGGAATCGATTCAATCGTTCAGGCAGCAGGACGATGTAATCGTGAGGGAAGGCGATCGGTGGAAGATAGTAAGGTGTATATCTTTACATTTTCAGAAAAAGAATATATGCCGGGACAGAGACAACAGATGGATGTTGCCTCTAGCTTGATGGATGAACAAGTAGATTTTTCAGCACCGGAGACGGCGAGAGATTATTTTAAGAAATTGTATTATCTTCGAAGGAATGAGTTAGACAAAAAGAAGGTAATGGATGAATTCCAAAGAGGAGTTTATAATTTTTCAACGGCTTCGAAGAAATTTAAATTAATTGATGAGCATACGGTAACAATTTTTATTCCTCAGGAGGAAGATGCAAAACAACTGCTGAAAGAAATACGATATAAGGGATATACAAAATCTCTGATGCGAAAGGCAGGTCAGTATTGCGTTAGTGTTTATACAGGAAATTATGATAAATTGGCAGCTTCCGGAATGTTGAGACCAGTATCAGAGGATATAGAAGATTTATATGAACTTTGTTCAGATGACGGGTATACAGAAGAGTATGGACTTCGGTTGGACATAGAGATGGGAATGGGGGTATTTATGTAGTAAGAATAAAGTCCAGCAGGAAGTTAATTCTTGCTGGACTTGTGGTGCATTACTGCAAATGCCAATATTTCAATCCACAGGTTGTTGTATAGTGCACCTGACAGATAAATTATAATATAGAATTACGGATTTGTGTATGATAAAAATGTTCTTGGTGCAACTACTAAAATAAATTTTCATTGGAATTTGAAGTACACATTGATCTTTGGAATGAAGTGTGGTATAGTTGGTTTTATAAGAAAGGACTGACAATTGCAAAGCTTTATGTTGATATTATATCAAAATGACACGAGAAATAATATGTTTTTCTGACAAAAGGGGTGATGGTTTTAATGAGTGTTAAAATTAAAGTCTGGGGTCCGTATGCTCTATTTTCCCGACCTGAAATGAAGGTGGAGCGCTGCAGCTATGATGTGATTACTCCATCTGCAGCAAGAGGAATTTTAGATGCGATCTACTGGCATCCGGGACTGCGTTGGGTGGTAGATAAGATTCATGTTATTAATCCAATACGCTTTACAAGTGTAAGGAGAAATGAAGTAAAGAGCAAAGTTTCGGCCAGTAATGTGTTGCAGGTCTATAACGGTGGTGATAAGCAGTTGTATATCAGTACGAAGGAAGATATTGTCCAGCGTGCATCATTGCTCCTTTGTGATGTTGAGTATATTGTGGAAGCCCATTTTGAAATGACAGAGAAGGCGAATAATACAGACAATCCGGGGAAATTCCAAGATATAATAAAACGCCGGCTCAAAAGAGGGGAGTGCTACCATATGCCATACTTTGGATGCCGAGAATTCCCAGCACAGTTTATGTTGTGGGAAGAGGATGAGATTCATTCTTGCTATGAAGTTGTTCCGGAAAAAGATTTGGGATATATGCTGTATGATATGGATTATACAGATCCAGAACATATACAGCCAATGTTTTTCAGGGCAGTTATGAAGCGTGGAACGATTGATTTAGGAGACTGCGAGGTGATAAGGTGATATTGCAGGCACTTGCAAAGCATTATGAAAATCTGGCAGCAGAGGGAAAGGTATCAAAAGAAGGATGGTGTGAAGCGAAGGTTTCCTATGCAATTGAATTAATGCC
>ULMS01036069.1_pt1 | contig 14720 bp, 12 predicted proteins | sample 1951721 | NCBI WGS metagenome assembly ULMS01 (sample SAMEA4835557, study PRJEB28245) | human gut metagenome | biome: gut microbiome; material: fecal sample | place: Denmark | collected 2008 | reverse complement strand
GGGTCCCCGCAAGGGGTTCAAAAACGACAAAGCCCAGTGCTACCAACACCGGGCTTAGTCTTTAGAAAGGAAAGTAGGATGTGTGCTGCATTCTTTTCCTTGTTAGGAAGTTTAGCACAGGCAAACTTCGTTAGGAACGGCGACATTGTTCTCAATGTTGCGATGACCGGCGGAGGCGTTGATTGGCTGGGGCTTTTGGGCCTCGCCATCATTATCGGCGTTGTCTGGGTGATTGCTTCCCGCAAGCGTTAATGGCTTCTTAGCCAACGGAAACGGGGGCTCCGATAGGGGGCCCCGCTTGCGCATGAGGCATCGCCTCATCCTCTCTGGCACACAATCGTCAGAAGGCGTATCTCACGCCATTTGTTCAGTCGCCTAAGGGAAAGACCTTAGATCGGGCGATGTGGATCATTGACCCAAGGACAGATTTGCCGTTCTAAAGCGTCCGAGGCCCCCACAAACGGCTGTTTGTTTGCGATAATCACGCCAACATTTGCGGACGACCCCGTTCAGGCGAATCTCACGACGCCATGCGTCCGCGACTCAGATCTTCAACTTCCATACAAGAGTACAGCAAAAATGGGCGGCTTCTTCGGCGCTGTATCCAAGCGCGACATCGTTCTCGACACCTTCTTCGGCGTCGACTACCACTCCCACCTCGGCACCAAGTTCGGCGGCATGACGATCTACCACCCTGAGAAGGGCTTCCAGCGTCAGATCCACAACATCACGAACACGCCGTTCCGCACCCGCTTCGAGCCGGACATTGCGGACATGAAGGGCAACTGCGGCATCGGCTGCATTTCGGACGACGATCCGCAGCCTCTGCTCCTTAGGTCCCATCTCGGCCTCTTTGCGATCACGACGGTCGGCATCATCAACAATGCCGACGACCTGATCGAGCGCTACTTCAGCAACAACAATTCCCAGTTCCTCGCGATGGGCTCGGGCAAGGTGAACTCCACCGAACTCGTCGGCGCGCTCATCAACCGCAAGCAGTCTATCGTCGAGGGCATTCGCTACGCCCAGGACATTATTCAGGGCTCCGAAACGATCATGCTCCTGCAGCCCGACGGCATTATTGTCGCCCGCGACAAGCTCGGTCGTCTGCCGGTTCTCATCGGCAAGGATGAAAACGGCTACTGCGTCTCGTTCGAGAGCTTCGTCTACCACAAGCTCGGCTACGAGGACCACTATGAGCTCGGACCTCAGGAAATCGTCAAGATCACGCCCGAGGGCATCGAGGTTCTCTCGCCCGCTGCCGAGAAGATGCGTCTGTGCGCCTTCCTCTGGACGTACTACGGTTATCCGAACTCCAACTACGAAGGCAAGAACGTCGAGGTGATGCGCTACCGCAACGGCGAGATCATGGCCCGCAACGCCATGGCCGACGGCACGGCTCCCGACGTCGACTACGTGGCGGGTGTTCCCGACTCCGGCCTTCCGCACGGCATCGGCTACGCCAATGAAAGCGGCAAGAAGTTCGCCCGTCCCTTCATCAAGTACACGCCGACCTGGTCCCGCTCCTTCATGCCCGCGAACCAGCAGATCCGCAATCAGGTCGCCAAGATGAAGCAGATTCCGGTCCCCGAACTCATCAAGGACAAGAAGCTTCTTCTCATCGACGACTCCATCGTGCGCGGTACGCAGCTTCGTGAAACGGTCGACTTCCTCTACAAGTCCGGCGCGAAGGAAGTGCACATGCGCTCCGCCTGCCCGCCGATCATGTACAGCTGCAAGTACCTGAACTTCTCCCGCGGCAACTCCGACATGGAGCTCCTCGCCCGTCGCGTCATTCAGGAGCTTGAAGGCGACGAGGGTCACAAGCACCTCGCCGAGTACGCCGACGCCAAGACCGAGCGCGGCCAGTGCATGCTCAAGTCCATCTGCGACAAGATGGGCTTCGACTCGCTCGGCTTCCAGTCCGTCGAAGGCCTCATCGAAGCCATCGGCCTTGACCCCGAGAAGCTCTGCACGTACTGCTGGACCGGGAAGGAATAATCCGCTGATCCTGCATCCGGTACATCCGCATTGAGAGGGGCCTGCCCGCGGCAACCGCCGTCGGCAGGCCCTTTCGCATGGGCGGAAAACACTCGGTAGAACTACGGAGTGAGGCGACCTCAATCCGCCCTCAGGAGAGGGGAGAAGAGGGTGCGCAGGGGTTCTCGGCCTTCAAACGGCTGCAGTTGAGGGAAAATACCACAGGCTGTTTGTAAAAAATCATGACACGGCGCATGGAATTTCGGAGAACCCTCTCTCGGACGGAATTCGAGGCATTTTAAAGCTCGCGGACTAAGGTACCTTTCGGGTACTGTTGCTCAGCAAACACTACAAATGCCTGTGCCACGCGCATTTTCAAAATGATCAGCCTCCTGTGAACGTCAGCAATGTTAAATCGAAACCGATTTGAGGCCGCACCGCCGGGAATCATGTGAAATGCAGGGGATTTCCTGGGACTGACGGGCCGTTCAGGAATGGAGGTCCAGACGAGAAGCATTTGCAGGCGAGTCGTTTTGGAAAACATTACAATTCGTCTGGGTGACACCCCCAAGCATATTTCCCCGCAGGTACAATTGGGATGTCACCTTAACGTGACAGGCGGACCACAACACAGACGTTCCACAGGACCGGAACGGAAAGCGTCGCCGAAAGAGGGTGCCCGGACGGGCAGCCCGTCCCCAAGAATAAAGAGAAGGACTACCGCAATGAACAAGAAGGAAATCGCGCAGGCTGTCGCAGAACGCCTCGTGCTCTCGCCCTCCCTCGTAGAGGGCATCGTTGATGCCGTGCATGAAGAGATCGTCGAGGCCATGGCCCGCGGCGAACGCGTCACGTTCTGGAACTTCGGCCGCTGGGAATTGAAGACTACCGCCGCTCGCGTCGGTCGTGAATTCAAGACCGGCAAGTCCGTCGTGATTCCGGAACGCAACAAGGTCTGCTTCACCGCCAGCCCGAACCTCGTCGCGGCCGTCGAAGACGCCATGAAGACGCTCTGACGCTCAGGCACCAGAGAGACAAAAGGGGACGCCGTCCGAAATGGATGCCGTCCCTTTTTTGCGCACGCAGGCTTCGCTCCGGAGCGGCGTCCGCTCGTCTAGTCAAAACACCTTATGTTTATTTTTCGAAATGTGTGCTTATAATACGAAAGTTTGCACGGACGATTCGTCCTTAGGAGGAACCCTTACGACTCTTTGAGCGCGAGGCGTTTTGTCCGGAAAGCCGAAGGACGAGGCGCCTGTGCGTGTAGATTCAACGTGTTTGAGGAGTAAGGAAAAATGGGTTATTTCCCGCAGTGGAAGCTCAAGGAAAAGGGCGTGGTGGCCCCTGACGAGCGTCTTCCCACCGGCCAGACGGTGGCGATGGGCGTTCAGCACGTGGTGGCCATGTTCGGCTCCACCATTCTCGCCCCGATTCTCATGGGCTTTGACCCCAACATGGCGGTTTTGATGAGCGGCATCGGCACGCTCATTTTTTTCGCCATCGTGGGCGGCATGGTGCCGAGCTATCTGGGTTCATCCTTTGCGTTCATCGGCGTGGTGATCGCAGCGACGGGCTACGTTGCGGGCTCGGGCCTCAACGGCAACATTCCCGTTGCGCTGGGCGGCATCGTGGTCTGCGGTCTCGTCTACTGTGTCGTGGGCCTCATCGTGATGCTTACGGGCGTTAAGTGGATTGAAAAGCTGATGCCTCCCGTCGTGACGGGGGCGGTCGTCGCCGTGATCGGCCTCAACCTCGCCCCGACGGCCTGCCGTTCGGTGGGTCCGACGGACTTCGACGCCTGGATGGCCGTCGTCACCTTCATGTGCGTGGGCGGCGTTGCCGTGTGGACGCGCGGCTTCATCCAGAAGCTCCTCATCCTCATCGGCCTTGTGATCGCGTACTTCATCTACGCGGTGCTCGCCAACGGCTTCGGCATGGGCAAGCCGATCGACTTCTCGATCATCTCCAACGCCGCCTGGTTCGGCGTTCCGACGGTTCACACACCGGTCTTCGAGATGCACGCCATCGCGCTCATCGTTCCGGTCGTGATCATTCTCGTTGCCGAGAACCTCGGCCACGTGAAGGCCGTGACCGCCATGACGGGCCGCAACCTTGACCCGTACATGGGCCGTGCGTTCCTCGGCGACGGCATCGCGACGATGCTCTCGGGCTCCTTCGGCGGGACGGGCGTGACGACCTACGGTGAAAACATCGGCGTGATGGCCGCCACGCGCGTCTACTCCACGCTGCTCTTCCCGGTCGCCGCGATCTTCGCGATCATCCTCGGCTTCTCCCCGAAGTTCGGCGCTGTGATCCAGACGATTCCGCAGCCCGTCCTCGGCGGCACCTCGATCGTGGTCTTCGGCCTCATCGCCGTGGCCGGCGCTCGCGTCTGGGTCGTCAACAAAGTCGACTTCGGCAACAGCCGCAACCTGATCGTGGCTGCCGTCACGCTGATTCTCGGCGGCGGCGACTTTACCCTCAACCTCGGCTTCTTCAGCCTCGGCGGCATCGGTACCGCGACCTTCGGCGCGATCATCCTCAACGCCGTCATGTCGCTCGGCGAACCCAAGGAGGAAAAGGCCTCGGGCGAGCCCATCGAGCTTGACCGCAAGGCCTGACGCCTGATCTGACTTCAAGTCCCGAACGGGGCTGCTTCTCAAGGGAGCGGCCCCGTTTTTCGTTAATGGCAAAGGAGAGCAGGTTGGGAAGGGAGGCGGCAAAGTCGGGCCGTCTGAAACCTGCAAGTCGTCAAAAGATCACTCAAGGCCCAGAAACGATGGACGATCGCGTGCGCAGGCTGCTTTATCTGGGCCTCACCAGGGCGTCCACACGCATCGAGCTTGTCGTGAGCGCTCAGGCGATGGCCGCGCTTAACGCGGCGGCAAGCTGACCGCCGGAAGTCCGCAGGTCGCCTGAGGCCCGACGAATGATGGAAAAGAGAAGGGGACCCGTTGTTGATGGATCCCCTTTGTGTTCTCAGGTCCCTTGCGACAAGGGACTCAAGTCGAAAGATCAGCGGTGGTTGCGGCCGTGCCTGGCCTTGGGCTGGGCAGCGGGAGCGGCCTCAGCGGCAGGCTCTTCAGCCTTTTCGGACTCTTCGCACTTGCATTCGGCGTCGTCCTCGCACTTGCAGTCGCAGTCACACTTGCATTCGACTTCGCAATCACATTCGCATTCCGCGGGTTCTTCTTCCTCGAAGTCCTCGGCGGTGGCTTCCTCGACGTCTTCGTCCTTGCCGTCGTGCGTGTCGAGGCTTTCGACGAGGGCGAGAAGAGCCTGAGCCTCTTCCTCGGTGAGATGAATGTCGGCTTCGATGTTGGAGCCGAGGGAGCGGTTTTCAATTTCAGCCGTGACGTGCAGGGCTGCGTTGATCACCGCCTGGGCCGCGAAGGACTTCACGGACGTACCGGTGAGAGTGGCGGCAAGTTTCACGATGTCGTAGGAGACGGCGGGCAGCTTGATCTTGATGCGGTTCTTATCGTTGTCGGACATGACCTTTACCTCCGGAGGCCAACACTTTGAAAAATGCTGAACGGGGCGTGAGAACCACGCCGACGTTCATGACAACTATAATAACTCGACTTAATGAAATTTGCGCGGCAAAAGTGTGAACGTTGGTCAGGAACTTCCCCTGAACCACGCTCGTTTTGGGCTGTCGGCCCCCTTGAGGCTGCCTCTGCGCGAAGCGAGGGGTGTTCAATGGGACCCGAGCGAGTTCAAAATGAATTTCATCGCACCGGGCACGCACAGGACTGAACGAGCGCTACAAAAGGAGAAGACCTTGCCGGAAGGAACTACAAGGGGCCCGCGGACCGTCGCTGGCCGCGTCCGCACTCTGCTGCTTCTGGCAGCCTGCGCCTCGATGCTCGGCGGCTGTGCCGTCGGAAGCGGCGAGGTGCGTGACCTCTCGACCGAGAAGGCCGCGAGGCTCATCATCGACGGCAGGACCACCATGGCGCAGATCGATGCGGAGCTCGGCGAACCCGACTATGAAATCCACATGGGCCACGAGATCGTGCGCCACTACAGCTGGATGAGGGGACGCCCCTCCGCCAAGAACTTCATCCCCTTCAACCCGATCTCGGAATTTCCTATCACGCAGAAGAACCTGCGCATCTGGTTCGACAAGACGGGCGTCGTGAAGCGGCATGAATTCACGGGCGTCTTCTACATCTACCGCGCGCCACTTGTCGGCACGGACGCGCCACACAGCTTCAGGCCGCTCACGCCCGCCGAGCTCGATCATTTCTCGGAGTAGCAAGGATGACGATTGACTTCAAGCGCAGAACGCTCGGAAAGGCCGCGGCCATTCTCAGCGCCTCTCTCGGAGCTCCGATGCTCGCAGGCTGCAGCGGTCCCCAACAACACGCCGACAACCGCATGATGCCGGGCACTGTCTTCACCCCGGAGGCGCTCAAGGCAACGGCCAAAGGGAAGACCTACGTGCGCGACTTCGTCGCCGTCTACGGCCGGCCCCTTCGCCGTATGAACGACCACGTGCGCCATCCCGACCAGAAGGGCTACGTGTGGGAATGGGTGGCGACGAGGCCGTCGTTTTGCAGCAATCTCAATGACCGCCCCTACATGACGCCCACCGTCAAGAAGGAAATCCACGTCTGGCGACGCAACAGCGATGCTGTCGTCACCGACGTAGAGGTGGTCGGGACCTTCTACGTCCAAGTGAAGCACAAGATGCTTCCACTCGTCATCACCGACATCCGACCGCTCACCCGAGACGAACTCACCGCTTCGCGCGTGCCCGCGGGGCCGGGCGAGAATCCGCGCGAAATCGAGCTCTGGTACCAGAGCCAAGGCCGATAAGCTCAGTTAAATAGAATTCCCTTTGGGGAACTCTATTCAAAAAAACAGGACAAATTGAAAGGGGAGGCGCTTTATCCCAGACGTCGAAGGTCGAAGTCCGAAGAACGCACTGTCTCGCTTTTGCAACACGTGCCTTGCGGATCCATCCCTGCGGGACGGGCGCTTAGAGGAGAACGCTTGTTCAGGACAAGGCATCATCCGCCATGAAAAGAGGGCCTGCCCTCGGAATGGAGAGACAGGCCCTTCGAAAGCGCTCAGGAAGTTCCCCAAAGGAGAAGAAGAACGCGCGTCAACCGATGGTAAGGACCATGCGGGGCGTGCCGTCGGGGCTTCCGAGTTCGGCGGGATCACGATCCTCGGGCGCGAAGACGAGCTCGCAGATGCCGCCCGGGAGCCTCACGGCGAGGATGTCGAGGCCTTCATCTTCATTGACCACGCGCGTGAGGTCAAGGTCGAGCGCGAGGATGCAGGCGGCGCAAAGCCCGCCGATGTCGAGGTCGGCATCCTGGTCCTCGATCCAGTCAAGCATTTCGCAGAGGGCATCCATGGCCTCGTTGGGCTCGCCCGACCACATGGCACGCATGAGTTCGCGCGTGGGCGTCATCCAGTCGGCTCCTTCGCTCATCACGAACCTGAGTGCGAGGACGGCCAGCAGGCGCACGCCCCAGACGGAGGCATAGTCGTAGAGCCTCACATCGTCGGGCTGCTCATCCGCAGCCTCGCCGGGGAGCGGCGTCCAGAAGCCGAGGGTCACCATCGCCTCGGCAAGAAAGTCAATTTCCTTCTCGGTCGCGGCGGGGATTTCCTGAAAGAGGGCCATGCGCTTCAGATCCATCAGGCCTGCGTTTTGGAGTCGCTCGAGGAAGCGGGGCGTGAGCGCGGCGGGCACGGGCGGGAGGATCCCGGCCTTCCCCTGGCGAACCCATTGAAGAATGTACGGTTCGACGTAGCGTGCGCCGAGTGCGGCATGGCGGTCCAGCTCCATCATGACGAGGTCGGGAACCATTGTCCTTTCCTCGGAGATGCGGGCAAGGTCCGCGCCGTAGAGAAGGCCGACCTGCTCATGGGAGATCGTGAAGAGCTCCTCGGTCTCGTGAGGCGCAAGAGGCTCGGCGTTCTCAAACGCTTCGCGGCAGATGTCCTTTGTGAGGCTCGTGAGGCCCGTCACGATGAAATGATGTCCATGCGTCTCGGCGATGAGTGCAAGCCCGCGCACGATGATCCCGCGCATTGCCTCTCGCTCCTCCTCGTCGTCCCAGGCCGCAAGGACGGGAACGTCGATGTCGGAAAGGAAGAGGCAGGGCGCTTCCGGATTGGCAAACTCATCAAAAAAGGCTTCGAGTTTGGCCGTATCCCCAATTTCACTCAGCTTGACGTGCCTGAGATTGAGCCCGATCTCGGCCGCGCAGTGCTGCGGATCGATGGGGAGCCAGTCGGCGCAGCCGATGCCCCAGCGGATGCCGCCTTTTTCCAGGATGCGGATGAGGGGCTTCATGAGCGTACGCTCGTTGTCTGTGGGCGTCAGAGGCGCGCCGGGAACGGGAAATCGGAGCATGCGATGGATCCTTGATGGGGGAACGGTGCCCGTAGTTTATCTGAAAGAGAATCGGCCCACGCAGACGGTCTGCTGCAGGGATCGCCTGAAGGAGGCGGAGAGGTCCTCGAATAAGGTGAAGAGAGGCGCAAAAGCCCGAAAGCCGGAAAAGAGAAGGCCCCGCGCTTCGGGGAAAAGTGCGGGGCCCTTTGGGTTTTCTCAGTGAGTCCTGACCGGGGGCTTCACTTAAGAGTCAGGTTGTCAGGCCGGCTTGCAGCAGGCCTTGCAGGGGACGGCGGCCTTGTAGGCGAGGCCGAGGACGTAGCCGGTGACGGCGAACGGGACCCAGGCGAGGCCGTACTGGGCGAACGGGACGTAGGCCTTGATGGCTTCGGAGATCGCGCCGAGGTTCACGCCGGCGGTTTCGAGACCGGAGACCGCGGCCATCACGAACGTGAAGGCGGTGGTGAAGGCGTAGACGCACTGGCGGCCGTCGAAGAGCTTGTCCGTGAAGAGCAGCACGATCAGGATCACGCAGAGCGGGTAGACGAACATCAGGACCGGGATCGTGGAGACGATGATGGTCTTGAGGCCGAACATGCCGATCAGGAACGAGACGATCGTGAAGAGCAGGCAGTACTGCTTGTACGTCAGGCGGCCGACGATGCGCATGAAGTAGGCGGCGCAGCAGGTGATGAGGCCGATGGACGTCGTCAGGCAAGCGAGCAGCACGATGACCGAGAGAAGGATGGCGCCGAAGTTGCCGAAGAGGATCTTGGCGGTTTCAGCGAGCACAGGAGCACCCGTGTCCTGCATGCCGATGGCGGTGACGGACTCAGCGCCGATCTTCGCGATGAAGAAGTAGATCACGGCGAGGAGCGACACGGCGAGGATGCCGGACTTGTAGACCTGGGAGGTGACTTCCTTCGCGGTCTTGGCACCGCCTTCACGGACGAAGTTCGTGACGAGCGTGGCGAAGACGAATGCGGCGATGGCGTCAAGCGTGTTGTAGCCGTCAAGGATGCCCGCAACCGTGGCGGTGAGGACGCCCGCATAGTTCGGCTGGGCGGCCTGCGGAACGCCGAGCGGATCTACGACGGACTTGACGATCAGAGCACCGAGCGTGAGCACGAGGGCCGGCGTCAGGATCTTGCCGACGCGGTCGACGAGCTTCTGCGGCGTGGCGGCAAGCCAGTAGGAAACCACGAAGAAGAGGACGAGGAAGATCCACAGGCCCATTTCAACCTGACCTTCGGTGAGGAAGGGACGCAGGCCGATTTCAAAAGCAACCGTGCCCGTACGCGGAATGGCGAAGCAGGGGCCGATGGACATGTAGACCACGACCGTATAGAACAGACCATAAAGGGGATGTGCGCGGCCGGCAGCCTCCTGCAGGTCATTGCATCCCGCATAAGCCATCGCCATGATGGCGAGAAGGGGAAGGCCTACACCCGTAATGCAGAAGCCAATGAAAGCCCAAACGAAGTGATCGCCGGAAGCCTGGCCCATGGAGGCGGGGAAGATGAGATTGCCTGCGCCGAACAGGATCGCGAACAGCATCAGGCCGATCGCGACAAAGCGCTTGTTGTCTGTGTTTTGCATAGCTTTTCTAATGCGGGAGGTGTTGTAGGACTCTTGTGTGGGGCGCCTTCGGGACCGTCCGTCGTTTTCAGCAGAGACGGTGCGGGCCTTGTGACCGATGCCCTTGAATAGGATTATATGGACATGTAGCTTATGGCTACATAGGGCAAACAGCTTACATGAGGCGGATTTCTGCAAGGTTCCGTCACTTTGAACCCGTTGCGGGACATGGATTCCGCCCAAAAAAGGCTCTGCTGTTTCGCAAAAGTTGCAGGAATCAACGCCTGAAATCGCACCTTCTGCCGACGGCAGCCGGGCCTTCAGAGGCGCAAAGCGCATAATTTTATATGTGGGGCGCGCGCTTTGGGGGCATCGTTCCCGATCGGGCGCCAAACGCCCGATTCAGTTCGCATGACGTGCGGCAGTGGCCGAAAGCCTACGGTCAGCGATAAGAGGAGGGTGAAAAATCAAAGGGCCCGAAGATGTCGTATCTGCGGGCCCTCGAAACAACGGTTTCAGGTCGATCAGCTGTTGCCGATCTCGTTGTTGATGTCAAAGCGCAGCGGATCACCGTTAGAGGCGAAGAGGCTGCCTGCGCGACCGACGATGAGCGGGTCGATGTTGCCCACCTTCTTCATGTCGCGGTTGTCGTACGGAATCGATTGCAGAAGCACGCGGATGGCGTTGAGACGACCGCGGCGTTTGTCTTCGTTGCGGATCACCGTCCAGGGCGTTTCGGCCGTGTCGGTCATCTGGAACATGCGGCGAATGGCCTTCGAATAGTCGTCCCAGCGGTCCATGGACGCGATGTCGACGGGAGAGAGCTTCCAGCGCTTCAACGGGTTCTCGCGGCGTTCGCGGAAGCGGCGGCGCTGTTCGTCCTGGCTCACGGCGAGCCAGAACTTGATGATGTGCGTGCCGCCCCTGATGAGTGACTGCTCGAAGCCCGTCACTTCGTTGAGGAAGATTTCGGTCTGCTCGGGCGTGCAGAATCCCATCACGGGTTCGACCACGGCGCGGTTGTACCAGGAGCGGTCGAAGAAGCAGATCTCGCCCGGATTGGGCAGGTGCGCGCAATAGCGCTGGAAGTACCACTGGCCCGCTTCATTCTCGGTCGGCTTCGAAAGGGCCACCGTGCGCGCGCCGCGAGGATTGAGGTTCTCGGTGAAGCGGCGGATCGTGCCGCCCTTGCCGGCCGCGTCACGACCTTCAAAGAGCACGATGATCTTCGAGTTCGTGCGCTTGACCCAGTCCTGAAGCTTCAGAAGCTCGACCTGCAGGTCATAGAGTTCCTTCTCATAGAGCTTGTTCGGGTAGCGGTTCTTATACGGATAGGCGCCTTCGCGGAGCTTGTCCGAAAGAGCGTTCATGTCGATGGGCTTCTTCGGGAAGAGGCCCGCCTGATGCGCCTCCTTGACGAGCAGCAGCTTGAAGAGCGCGTCACGTTCCGTCTGCGTCAGGTCGCGGTTGAGCATCTTGAACACTTCGGCGGCCGACTCTTCGGGGGAGACGAGCGGCGTGTCGCGAAGCTTGTCGCGAAGATAGGTGACGACCTGCGTCATCGAGTCGAACGAATGAGGTTCGACATGCTTGGGTTCAAGGGGAGCCACAGGATAGGAGGGCTTCCTTTCAAGGTCTGCGACTTCAAGGGTGCAGCCGCCGGTGGGTTCGACGGCAGACTTGTTAGAATGATCCTTGGCCATGTGCGTCCTCCTTTCTGATTTTTACTGTCACGCATAAGCACGTGGGATAAGTGTACAACCGCCTGTAACGAAATGTTATGAGCACTGTCCCGTAACCGTCACGACGCGACGGCCCTGACTCAGGGAATCGTCGCAGGCGTTGTGTGAGGGAGAATGGCTCCCGTTTCCGTCAATCATAATCCACGACGGCGTGCATGAGAATTTCCGCACCTGAGAGGAAATCCGAAATTCGCATCGCCTCATGCGGGTTGTGAGACCCATTCTGGTTGGCGACGAAGAGCATGCACGTGGGCACGCCCGCGCTCGTCATGACCGCGGCGTCGTGGCCCGCTCCGCTCGCCATCTGAAGATGAGGTATGCCGTGATCCGTCGCGGCCTTGACGAGCCGATTGAAAAGGATTGCGTCGGGACGTGCCGCCTCGCCTACGATGACGTCGTCAAAGATGAACTTCACACCGTGCTTTTCTTCGATGGCGGCCGCCTCCTCAAGAAGGAGGTCGTGGAAGGCGCGGATCGTCTCCATCGAAAGGCTTCTCATGTCGAGCCCAAAGGAAACGTCGCCCGAGATGATTGAGATGTCGGCCGTCGAAGGCGTGTTGATGACGCCGCAGGTGAAGACCAGATCCTTGCCGTCATGGAGCCAGGCCTCCCAGTGCCTGTTCATCACATAGAGAAGGTCTGTCAAGGCTGCGACGGCGTCGTGCCTGAATTCATAATCAACGGCGCCCGAATGCGCGGTCTCGCCCTCAACGCGGCATCGCTTGTGCCTCAGATACCCGCGGATTCCCGTGACGACCGCCGCACGGTTGACAGGTTCCTTGTCAAGCCTCGGACCCTGCTCAATGTGAAGCTCGACAAAGGCTGCAATCTTCGAGAGATCGATGAGCGGCTCTCCCGAGGCGATGCGCTCGACATCGACCCCGCGCTCAAGGAGAACGTCCTTCAGAAGCTTCCCCGTATCCCTGTGAGGAAGTTCTAGCTCGAAGGGATTGAGCTGCCCCGTCAGGGCGAGACTGCCCGCATAGGCACGTCCAAATTCAGGGCACTCCTCCATGCGGAATGCAACAATACAGAAGTCCCGCTCAGGAATTCTATTCGCATCCTTCAGATATTTGGCCACGGCGAGCGGCGCGACGATGCCAGCGAGCCCGTCGTAATTGCCGCCCAGCGGAACGGAGTCGGTGTGCGATCCCGAGACGAAGGCTGGCAAATCCCTGTTGCGACCTGGCAAAGTCATCCAGAGGTTGAGCGCATCGTCCGCATGGACTTCAAGACCGATCTCGCGCGCGGCCTCGGCGAGTCTCTCGTGCACCTTTTCTTCTTCGGGCGTATACCCCTCGCGCGTGACGCCGCAGGTGTCGGCGGTGAGCTTGCGGATGTCTTCAAAGAGACGAGTGCAGAAGTCTTCAACGTGGGCGGCGAATTCAGTCATGAGGCGGGTCCTCCTCCTGTTGGTTTCGGCTGGAGTGAGTGGAGTAGGGATCGGTTGGATTGTTTTTATTGTTCAAGTGTACCCCTCGAAGGATCTGAGCTGATGAAGGGTTCTGCGAAGCAGCTCCCAATGACGAATCTTGCGGGGAGTCGAAGTGCGGATTGCAAGGTACAAAAAACCTCCGGCATTCCGAAGGATGCCGGAGGCGGGGATCCCCGCCGCCCGGATGAAGAGAGGGAGAAGGCGGCGGAGAGGGAGACGATCAATATCAGAAGAGATACTTCACGTTGAGCTGACCATAGAACTCGCGATGGTCGTTGTCGCCGAAGGCACCACCGATCTGGCCGCCGAAGGAGAGGGCGTCCTTGCGGGCTTCAAGACCGAAGCCCACGCGGCCGACGTTCTCGCTCCAGACGTCGAGGTTGGTGTTGATGGCGGCAGCGCCGAACTTCGTCGTGGCTTCGACGTCCGTGTCACCGAACGTGTGGACATAGGCCACGTCGACCGTCGGACGGAGCGTCCAGCCGGAGGCGAGGTCCATGTTGCCCGAGAAGGCCACGCCGATTGGCATGCTCACGAGGTTCTGGTCCATGTCATCCACGGAGAGGCCCTTGGCGGTGTTGTAGCCGTCAGTGGCGACGCGCAGGTAGTTGAGGCCGACGTACGGAACAGCTTGGCAGGACTTGCTGATCTGGAAGGCCATTTCGCCGCGGGCACCGATCGTGAAGATCGTGGCGTCGATGTCGGCGGAGTCGCCATCAGCGGACGTGACGTCGTTCTTCGTCGTCATGAGGCCCATCTGGCCGACGAGGTTGAACTGGCCCATGCGCTTGGCAGCGTAGCCCTGAACGCCGTAGTAGTCCACGTCGTTCTTGACGCCGTCGTTGTCGCCTTCGCCTTCAACGTCGCCGGTGCCGAAGTTGCCCATGACGCCGAACGTCATGTCGCCCATCGTGTATTCACCGCCGACCGTAATGCCGCCGAGTTCGGTCTTCGTTTCAAGAGCCCAGGAGTCGCCGCCCATCTTGAGGGAGGTGCCCGTCACTTCAGCGAAGCCCGTCCAGCCGTCCTTGAAGACGTTGGTGAGCGCAGCACGCTTCGTGGCCTGATCAATGGCCATCGTGGCGGCTTCAATGCCGGCCGTCTGGACACCGCCTGCAGCAGCGAGGTTGAGAGCGCCGTTGAGGCGGGCTTCGCGCTGGCTGCCGGACGTGATGGCAGTGTTGGCCTGGTCAAGGAGGGAACCGATCACTTCGTTGTCGGCCATGCCGTCAAGGGCAGCGCCGTCAAAGTGTTCAAGGCCCGTACCGGCGAGTTCGGAACCCGTGGCGATCTTGAACGTGTACTGGTTGTCCTCGTTTTCAACCTTGACAACCTTGTAGAGGAGGTTGTCGACCGTGACGGTCGTAAAGCCTTCATGTTCGACCTCAACGACACCCTTGTCGGCCACGTGCACGTAATGAATCGTGGAACCCTTTTCGCCAGTGATCTTGCCGGTCACGTCGGTGGAAAGATTGCCTTCCTGACCGTCATCAACAGAGGCATCAACAATCAGCGTGCCGTTGGAACCAATGTTCACGCCATTCTTGGCTTTGGTCTCGCCAACGTTGATGCTGGCGTTGGTGAGATTGACCGTGCCGCTCAGATAGAGGCCTGCCTTTTCGTT
>ULMS01011208.1_pt1 | contig 14812 bp, 5 predicted proteins | sample 1951721 | NCBI WGS metagenome assembly ULMS01 (sample SAMEA4835557, study PRJEB28245) | human gut metagenome | biome: gut microbiome; material: fecal sample | place: Denmark | collected 2008 | reverse complement strand
CAGCCGCTCGCGGATGAGCTGCATGTCGCCGTCGAAGTCGGCAACGAAGCGTTCCAGTTTGCCTATAGCCACAGGGCGTCCCTTCTTTCCGAGCACGCAATGCCCCTCGCACTGACGCTCGTGAGGGCATACGCGTCCGCACACGGCAGGCAGGTTGCTCTTGCCGTTGATTATGTGCATGGCGTTTCCGAGATTGCCCATCGACAGTTCGTGAATCCAGTCGGGAATGTCCTGACTGATCGGGCAGCCCTTGCTGCATTGCGGTGCCTTGCAGTGAAGGCATCGCTTTGCCTCGTTGATAGCCTCGAGCATAGTGAAACTTTCGTTGGTTTCCGAGAAACGCTCTTTTGTGTTAGCCGATTGTTCCATATCTATATATAGTGGTGCAAAATTACTATTCTTGTTTATTATAACAAAATCAAAACGAAACTTTTTGCTTTCGTTTTGAAAGTTTTTTAATCCTGACTCGCTTTCGCTATTTCGTTTACCACAATTTTAGCTACATCCACGATGGTTTGTGCCATCTCTGTGTCGGCAGAGCCGGCATCGCCGCCTGCACGCTTGTCGTTGAGGCAGGAGAGTGGCGCAACGGCGCGTTTGGCGCCTATCATGGTGAACAACGGCAGCATCTTGTGGGCGGTCTCAGCCATTTCTTTCAGGTTGCCGTCGGCTATGGCGCGCTCCATGCGCTGGATGTTTTTCCGCGTTTCTTCGGCAAACGTGAGCATAATCTCGCGCGAGGCGTCGGCGTCGTCGGCGCTGAACGCTGTCAGTGCGGAGAAGTCGAATGTGTCGGTCTCGTTATTTGCCATGGCAGCCTCAACCACGTCGACAATTTCTTGCTGGCGGAACGGCTTGTGCAGACATCCGGCAAAGCCTTCGCCGCGCAACGAGTCTACGTCCATGTCGCTGCGTGCGGTCACGGCTATTACGGGAATCGACGCTGCCTCGTCGCATCCGAGGGAGCGGAGGATGCGCAGCAGGTCGAAGCCGTTCATGGCTGGCATCTGGATGTCGGTAAGCACGGCGTCGTGGTGGCATTCTGCGATTTTGACAAACAGTTCCTGTGGCTGCCGGCATACGGTGACGTTGGCACCAAGATTGCGCAGCATGGCTTCCGTGAGCTGCAGTTGCAGATTGTCGTCGTCGATGAGCAGCAGGCTCCACGGCTGGCTGAACCGGGCGTTTGCCGCGGGGCGTTCGTTGGCAGATGTTGTGTCGGCATCGGCTTTAGGCATCGGCAGCTCGACGCCGAACCGGCTGCCTTCTCCTGGTTTGCTGCTCACGCTCATCGTGCCTCCGAGCAGAGCCACGAGTTTCTGTGTTATCGACAGTCCGAGTCCGAAACCTTCCTGTCCCTGCGCGCTTTTCAGACGGGTAAACTCCTGGAATATTCGTTTCTGCTCGTCTTCGGTCATTCCGCATCCGGTGTCGGCTACGCTGATGCTTAGCCGTCCATTGTCGAGTTTTGCAGACATTGACACAGAGCCTTCCTTGGTGAATTTCATTGCATTCGACATCAGATTCTCGACAATCTGTCGGATGCGGAAAGGATCGCCTGAGAAATAGCCGTCGAGCGCGCTGTCGCAGTCGTATTCAAGGCGCAGACCCTTTGCGGCTGCTGCCGGACGGTAGCTGTCGGCAACGGCGTTGAGCAGTTGCTGCGGGTTGAACGCCGCGGTGTTGATGTCCATCTTGTCGGCGTCCAGACGGTGGTAGTCGAGCAGCGAGTTGACAAGGTCAAGCAGATGTTTCGCCGACGTCTGCATATTGCCGAGGTATGCCGCGCGTTTCTTTCCGTCGGCTGTCTTGTCGAGCAAATCGGCATAGCCGATTATCGAGCCGACAGGAGCCTTGATGTCGTGGGTGATGGTGAGCATCAGCCTTTGGCGCACGTCAAGCAGGTCCTCGGCGCGTTTCTTGGCTTTTTCCAGCTCGTGGCGGTAATGGTTGCTGCGGGTGATGTCGCGCCATATCATAAACAGGAACGCCATTGCCAGAACCACTGCGGCAAATGCTATTGCGGCAATCTCACGGGCGGCATGGCGTCGCACCGATTCGGCTTGCAGATGCTTTGTCTCTGCCGTGCGCGAGCTCTCGTCGACAATCACGGCAAGCAGCTCGCTCACCTTGCGGCTCAGCATCTGTCCGTTGATGCGCAGTTCCGCCGTCTGCCGCTTCAGCTGTGCGATTTGTCCGATACGGTGTCCGTCGACCCGCTTGCGCACACCGGAAAGCATTTTCACCACCGTGTCGGCGGGGTTGATGGTGTTGGCGAGCGTGTCGGTGTGATGCTCCGTGACCGTCTCGCTCACGTGCTGCGGATTGTTGTCTTCCTTTGAGAAAGCATCGCGCAGACGTCCGAAAAAGTTTTTCCGTTTCTTGTGAACCACATATTCGCTTGTGCGCACCGTTTGCGAATGCTGCACTTTCGGCGCCGCTATCTCGCGGTTCTGGTTCGCTATGAGGTCGCTGATATATTGTTGGTAAAGTTCGTCGGAGTTGTCGGCCTCCATTGCGTCGAGCAGGTTGTCCATGTTGTCAACCTTTCTGCCGAGCAGCATTTTCACAGAGTCGAGCCTCGCCACCTGTGCGCGGTCGTTGACGATGGCGCGCAGCGAATCGACTGCCTGTGCTGTCAGCATCATAGCATCGACATAAGACTGAAACAGGTCGGTCTGCCCGGCGCTCAACGCCTGTCCAATCACCTCCGCCTGATACAGCCGGCTCACAACGTCGTTTGTGGCGCGTTGCCGGTTGTTGATGGTGCGTTCGGCACCGTCGGAGCGTGTCAGCGAGTCGAGAACGCCTACAATCAGCCACACCGCCGCCAAAAACAACGCTATCACCGCCGCATATCCCACGGCAGCCTTCATCTTGGTCGATAAATTCAATCGTTTCATAACCTTTGCAATTTAAGGGGAATCCAAAGGTAGCAAAAACCTCCAAATTCGCCAAAATTCGTAGTGTTTAGGCAAAAGATCGCTCAGAAAAATGTAGTGTTTGGGCAAAAGATCGCTCAGAAAAATGTAGTGTTTAGGCAAAAGATCGTGTAAAAAAGTGTATCTTTGCAATGTAATTGTCTAAGATATAGAAAAATAATCCTTAATGTCTGAAAGATATGGAAAGAACGGTAATGATGCAATTGAAAAATTGGAAAAACAGTCAGTTCAGAAAACCTTTGATTTTGACAGGGGCAAGGCAGGTTGGGAAGACGTATGTGCTGAAAGAATTCGGCAAGAAGGAATTTAAAAATGTTGCATACGTAAACTGCGACAATAACCCTGACGTGCGAAGCCTTTTTGATGAGGATTATGATATGAAAAAGGTGCTGATGATAATAGGTGCGATTACGAAGCAGCCTATTGTCCCTGGCGAAACCTTGATAATTCTTGATGAAATTCAAGAGTTGCCGAGAGGCCTCTCTTCGTTAAAATATTTTTGTGAGGAAATTCCGGAATACCATGTCGTGGTGGCTGGCTCGTTGCTTGGCGTGGCGATGCGGCAAGGTGAATCGGCGCCAGTGGGGAAGGTTAATGTTATGCAGATGTTTCCAATGTCGTTTGAAGAATATCTGATGGCAAGGGGAGAGTCGCAGGTTTGTGGACTGCTTGGCAAGAAAGATTGGGCGTCGATTAACATACTTCACGATAGGCTTACTAAATTACTCCGGGAATATTATTTTGTCGGAGGTATGCCGGAGGCTGTGAAGACGTTTATCGACACAAATGATGTAAATGCGGTGAGGCAAGTGCAAAACGACATTTTGTTTGTTTATCGCAGCGATATGTCAAAGCATGTGACGCCAACTGTGGCAACTCGTATAAGTATGGTATGGCAGTCGATTCCGACGCAGCTCGCCCATGAGAACAAGAAGTTTGTTTATGGTGCTGTCAAGGCCGGTGCGAGGGCGAAGGACTTCGAGTTGGCAATACAATGGTTGGTGGATGCCGGGTTGGTTTATCGTGTGCCGCGTGTGAAAGCAGTTGGAAAACCATTGAAATTTTATGAAGATTTCAATGCATTCAAGCTGTTTGTTGTCGACAGTGGACTCCTTGGAGCAATGGGCGAGATGGAGCCGATTGACATGCTTATGCCAGGCAATTCAATGGCGGAAAGCAAAGGTGCGTTTACGGAGAACTATGTGCTGTGCCAGCTGATGTGTCTAAATGACATCCATTGTTATTATTACAGCCGCGATGATTCCAGACTGGAGATAGATTTTGTTGTGCAATATAAGGGCGAAATAGTGCCGATAGAGGTTAAGGCAGAGGAGAATTTGAGGTCAAAGTCGCTTCGCTCGTTTGTTGACAGTCACAAGGGTCTGGAGGGAGTCAGATTCTCAATGTCGCCATACCGTAGGCAGGATTGGATGCGCAACATCCCGCTGTATGCCGTAGGCGCATTGTAGGCGGTGCGGTTGGCAAGAATCATAGAAATGCTTGTGGAAAATATGTTGTTAAGCAGATTTTTTAACCGTGTCGGCGAAAATAATATGACAATAATAATGGAGAATGCTAAAAATATCGTAATTTTGCGCTCAAAATAGGTATAGTTTATATGCAGAATATCAGAAACATTGCCATCATCGCTCACGTGGACCACGGAAAGACGACATTGGTGGACAAAATGCTGCTTGCGGGAAACCTTTTCCGCGACAATCAGAACACAGGAGAATTGATGCTCGACAACAACGACCTTGAACGCGAGCGCGGCATCACAATCCTCTCGAAAAACGTTTCAATCAACTACAACGGTTACAAAATCAATATTATCGACACTCCGGGACACTCCGACTTCGGTGGTGAGGTGGAGCGCGTGCTCAATATGGCTGACGGATGCTTGCTGCTCGTCGACGCTTTCGAGGGCCCGATGCCGCAGACGCGTTTCGTGCTTCAGAAAGCCATCCAGATGGGGCTGAAACCGATTGTCGTAATCAATAAGGTTGACAAGCCGAACTGCCGTCCTGACGAGGTCAACGAGATGGTGTTTGACTTGATGTTCAACCTCAATGCAACCGAAGAACAACTCGACTTCCCGACAATCTATGGCTCTGCAAAGCAGAACTGGATGAGCGACGATTGGAAAAAACCGACCGACAACATCATCCCGCTGCTCGACGCCATCATCAAATATATTCCAGGACCTCAAGTGCTCGAGGGCACTCCGCAAATGCTCATCACGTCGCTCGACTACTCGTCGTATGTAGGACGTATCGCAATTGGCCGTGTGCATCGCGGCGAACTGCGCGAGGGCATGGAGATTGGCCTTTGCAAGAAGGACGGCTCGGTGGTGCGCCAGCGCATCAAGGAGCTTCACACATTCGAGGGTATGGGACGCCGCAAGGTGGAAAGCGTGAAGAGTGGCGACATCTGTGCGCTTGTCGGTATCGAAGGCTTTGAAATCGGCGACACTGTGACCGATCCGGTCAACCCAGAACCATTGGAGCGCATCGCAATCGACGAGCCTACAATGTCGATGGTGTTCACTATCAACGACTCTCCATTCTTCGGAAAAGACGGCAAGTTTGTGACATCGCGCCACATTGCCGAGCGTTTGGAGCGCGAGCTCGACAAGAACCTCGCTCTCCGGGTGAAGAAAGAGCCACACGAGGACGTATGGACGGTGTTTGGCCGTGGCGTGCTCCACTTGTCTGTGCTTATCGAGACAATGCGTCGCGAGGGCTACGAACTGCAGGTGGGACAGCCTCAGGTTATCATCAAGGAAATCGACGGTCAGAAATGCGAGCCGGTGGAGTTGATGACTGTCAACGTGCCTGAAGAGTACTCAAGCAAGATTATTGATATGGTGACACGCCGTCGTGGCGAGCTCGTGTCGATGACCACGCAGAACGACCGCCTGCAGATGGAATTCCACATCCCGTCGCGTGGCATCATCGGTCTGCGCACAAACGTGCTGACGGCATCGGCGGGCGAGGCTATCATGAGCCACCAGTTCTTGGAATATCAGCCGTGGAAGGGCGAAATCGAACGCCGCACCAACGGTTCGCTCATCGCAATGGAGTCGGGCACTGCCTATGCTTATGCCATCGACAAGTTGCAGGATCGCGGACGTTTCTTCATCTTCCCGCAGGAGGAGGTGTATGCCGGACAGGTGGTTGGCGAGAATGCCAAGGACAACGATATCGTGGTGAACGTCACCAAGTCGAAGAAGCTTACGAATATGCGTGCGTCGGGTGCCGACGACAAGGCGCGCATCATCCCGCCGGTTGTGTTCAGCCTCGAGGAGGCGCTTGAATACATTAAGGCTGACGAGTATGTCGAGGTTACACCTAACCACATGCGTATGCGCAAAATCATTCTTGACGAGCTTGAACGCAAGCGCGCCAACAAGAACAATTAGACAATAGGTAAAAAAAGAGAAGTGGCGATGGAATGCGGATGTGATGACGCGTTCCATCGCTTTTTTAGTATGCAATGAAGCCCCGGTTAACGACTGTGTGATTTCTCTATAACGGAATTGCCCGATTCTCGCCGAATTGTAGTAACTTTGCCGCCCTATGGCAACAACGGTCGATTATAGTTATAAACAGATTTGGCGAGTGGCTTATCCTATTTTGGTAAGCCTTTTGATGGAACAGATGATAGTGCTTACCGACACGGCTTTCATGGGACGTGTCGGCGAGGTTGAACTTGGCGCAGCGGCTATCGCTGGAGTGTTCTATATGGTTATCTTTATGGCTGGCCACGGATTCTGCGTGGGTACGCAGATTCTGATTGCGCGACGCAATGGCGAACGGCGTTACGGTGAGGTAGGGCAGGTGTTCTACCAGGGGCTGTATTTCTTGATGGCGCTTGCCGCGGTGTTGTTTGTCGTATGCCAGATGTATGCCGATGAAATTCTGTCGATGATGATTTCCTCGCCCAATATCCTTGCCAAGGCGGAGGACTATATCCATTGGCGTGTCTATGGCTTCTTCTTTGCCTTTGCCGGCGGTATGTTCAGGTCGTTTTATGTGGGCACGACGCAGACAAAGACTCTCACGCTCAACTCCATTGTAATGGTGCTGTCGAATGTGGTGTTCAACTATGTGCTCGTGTTTGGCAAATGCGGCTTGCCCGCGCTCGGAATCGCCGGCGCGGCGATAGGCTCGTCGCTTGCCGAACTTGTGTCGCTGGTGTTTTTTGTCTGCTATACGCGTGCGAAAATCGATTGCCGTCATTTCGGATTGTCGCGTTTCCCGGCTCTCGACATCAAGCGCCAACGCTCGATTCTCAGCGTGTCGATGTGGGTGATGGTGCAGAGTTTCGTATCGCTGTCCACGTGGTTTATCTTCTTTGTCTATATCGAGCATCTTGGCGAGGAGTCGCTTGCCATAGCCAACCTTGCACGCAACATCAGCGGACTTCCATTTATGATGGTGATAGCGTTTGCCTCGGCGGCAAGCTCGATTGTCAGCAATATGATAGGGGCTGGTCAGACCGACAAGGTGGCGCTTGCCATACGCCGCCATATATGGCTTGCCTATCTTTGTGTGACGCCGTTGCTGCTGGTTGTGGCGGCTTTCCCTCAAATGTTTATACGCATCTACACCGACATTCCGCAACTTGTCGACGCAGCGGTGCCTACAGTGTGGGTGATGTGTTCGGCCTATGTGGTGCTGGTGCCAGCCAACGTGCTGTTCAGCAGCGTGTCGGGCACCGGCGACACCCGTATGGCATTCTGGCTTGAGATGGCTGCGCTGGTGTTCTATATGATATATAACACATGGGTTGTCTACATCATGCGTGTCGACGTGATGTGGGCATGGACGGCGGAGATTGTCTACGGGTCGCTGATGTTTGCCTTTTGCGGGGCGTACATGCGCCGAGGCTCATGGCGCAGACGCTCCATCTGACGCTGCTTACCTAAGCACTACCTTCTGTGTGTCGGCGCCTTGCTTGCGGATGTAGACGCCTCTTTCCGGATGGATTACTTTCCTGCCCTGCAGGTCAAACCATTCGTCGGTGGCATTGTCGGCGGCAATCTCGGAGACTGCCCCGTTGCCGTCTTTGAAAGGGTCGAGGGCTGCGTTCTTGAACCTTAATTCCGCAACTCTATAAATTCTAACTTTTATAACATCTTGAGCAATAAAAACTTACCCAGGATTTTGCTGTGCCAGAGGATTCACTTAACTTAGTGTCGCAAAAATAATTAAACAAAACTTCATCAAGCATGGCAAAAGTATGAATAAAAATCCGAAAAACTCATCTTTTGGTGGTATATTTCCAATTATGGAGAAATTAGACAGGTACTGATGTTACGGAAGTTTTGCCGGACAGCAATATTTGATAATATAGGCTGCGGTTCGGAAAAGCAAAATCAAATAAATTTGTTTTGCTCTTCTCTTACCTTGCACTATCTTTGTCCTTGAAAAATATTGAGATATGGAAATATCCGAACTTTGCGGACTGCTGATGCCGGCAGCCCGCGTTGTGGCATTGGGTAAATGCTTTAAAGATAAAAAGATAAAGAGAATCAAACTTGACGGGCTTGTTGGTTCGGCTCCATCAGTCGTGTTCTCGCAGTTGCCTCGATTGAAGCAGCCTTATCTTGCAGTTGCCAACGATATGGATGAGGCGGGATATTTATATAGTGACCTGTGCCAGATTTTAGGTGAACAGGCGGCTTTGCTTTTCCCGTCGGGCTATAAACGTGACATCAAATATGGTCAGGAGGACGCTCCGTCGCAGATTCTGCGTGCGGAGGTGCTTAGCCGTTGGGACGACCCTCAGTTGCGCGTTGTGGTCACATATCCTGAGGCGCTTGCTGAAAAGGTGGCTATGCGTCAGCAATTGATCGACAGCACATTGTCGTTCCGTCGTGGCGGCACAGCCGACTTGACGGCGACGGCGCAGCGTCTGCGCGACTTTGGCTTTGTGACGGTCGATTACGTGTACGAGCCGGGACAGTTTGCCGTGCGCGGCTCCATCCTTGATATTTTTTCATTCACCAATGAGCAGCCCTACCGTATCGACTTTTTTGGCGACGACATCGAAAGCATTCGCACGTTCAATATAGAAACGCAGTTGTCGGAGCGGTCGGTCGATGAGATTACGGTGGTCAATAATTTGTCTACCGGAGCAGGCGGCGGCGAGTCGTTGCTGCGGTTTGCCGGAGCCGACACGGTGTTGCTGATTCACGACCGCGAATGGTTGCGGCAGCGTGTGCGTGCCGTGGCGGAGGAAACGTTGTCGGAAAGTGCGTTGATTGCCGATGAGGGCGACAAGCATGCTATGGACAATGTGGTCGACGCAGAGCAGTTCTGCTGCGACATCGACAGCCATCGATATGCCGACTATGCGGTTAACAACCGTGGCGACTACGATGCCGCTTTGGCTTTTGACACAGCGCTGCAGGGCGTGTTCCATAAAAATTTCGACATCATCAGTTCCACGTTCCGTCAGTTTGAGTCGGACGGCTACAAAATATACATACTTTCCGACAGCGAGCCTCAGTTTGAACGTCTGCGCTCTATCTTCGACGACCGAAAGGACGATATCCGCTTCACGCCGGTGCTGCGCACGCTTCATGAGGGATTTGTAGACAACGAGCGTAAGATTTGCGCGTTTACCGACCATCAGATTTTTGAACGCTTCCATAAGTACACGCTCAAGAGCGACCGTGTGCGTTCGGGCAAGTTGGCACTGTCGCTGAAGGAGTTGTCGCAGATAGAGGTGGGCGACTTTATTGTGCATGTTGACCACGGAGTGGGACGCTTTGGCGGATTGGTGCGCACTGCCGTCAACGGAAAGATGCAGGAGATGATAAAACTCACGTATCTCAACGATGATAAGATTTTTGTGTCGATTCATTCGCTCCACAAACTGGCAAAATACCGCGGAAAGGAGGGTGTGCCTCCGAAGCTCAACAAACTTGGGTCGGGGGCGTGGAACAGGGTGAAGGAGCGCACGAAGTCGAAACTCAAAGACATCGCGCGCGACCTTATCCAGCTTTATGCCGCACGCCGCAAGGAGAAGGGATTCGCATATTCGCCCGACGGATATCTGCAGCATGAGCTTGAGGCCTCGTTTATCTATGAGGACACGCCCGACCAGCTGAAGGCGACGGAGGCGGTGAAGGCCGACATGGAGAGCGAACGCCCGATGGACCGCCTGGTGTGTGGCGATGTGGGATTCGGCAAGACGGAAGTGGCGATACGCGCTGCGTTTAAGGCTGCCACCGACGGCAAGCAGACCGCTGTGCTTGTGCCCACCACGGTGCTGGCTTATCAGCATTTCACCACGTTCTCAGAACGCTTGAAGGACTTTCCCGTGCGTGTCGACTATCTCAGCCGTGCGCGTAAGCCGAAAGATGTGAAGCGCATCCTTGAGGAATTGAAGGAAGGCAAAATAGACATAATCATAGGCACTCACAAACTTATCGGAAAGACGGTGCAGTTCAAAGATTTGGGGCTGCTCGTGGTCGATGAGGAACAGAAATTCGGCGTCGGTGTGAAGGAAAAACTGAAACAGCTGAAGGTGAACGTGGACACGCTTACAATGTCGGCTACGCCGATTCCGCGCACGCTGCAGTTCTCATTGATGGGCGCGCGCGACCTCAGCGCCATCAACACGCCGCCGCGCAACCGCTATCCGATTATAACCAATGTCACTGCCCTCGATGACGAAATACTGCGCGAGGCAATCAATTTTGAGCTTGCGCGTGGCGGACAGGTGTTTATTGTAAACAACCGCATCGAGCAGCTGTTCGACCTTGAGAGCCGGGTGCGCCGTCTGGTGCCCGACGCCCGCACGGTGGTGGGGCATGGGCAGATGGCGTCCGACAAGCTGGAGCAGACAATCATCGACTTCGCCGCGCATCAGTACGACGTGCTGCTTGCCACCACAATCATTGAAAGCGGCATCGATATGCCGAATGTCAACACCATCATAATCAACAATGCGCAGAATTTCGGTTTGTCGGAACTGCATCAGTTGCGTGGACGGGTGGGGCGCAGCAACCGCAAGGCGTTCTGCTATCTGCTTGTGCCGCCTGAAGCCGCGCTCACACCGGTGGCGCGTCGCCGTCTGCAAGCCATTGAGAGCTTCTCCGACCTCGGCAGCGGCATACATATCGCCATGCAGGACCTCGACATCCGCGGCGCCGGAAACCTGCTTGGCGCAGAGCAAAGCGGCTTTATCGCCGACCTCGGCTATGAGACGTATCAGAAAATTCTCAAAGAGGCGGTGCTTGAATTGAAGACGGAGGAATTTGCCGACACCTTCGCCGACGAGCATCAAGACTCCGCCAACGCCGAATATGCCAACGACTGCACCATCGAGAGCGACCTCGAAATCCTCTTTCCGGCATCCTACGTGCCTCAGGAGAGCGAGCGCATACTCCTGTACCAAGAACTCGACAACATGGAGCGGCAGGAGGATGTCAACGCCTTCTGCAAGCGGCTTGAAGACCGTTTCGGAGCGATTCCCGACCAAGCGCGCGAGTTGATTCTTGTGGTCACGTTGCGCAGGCTTGCCCGCCGTCTCGGCATTGAGAAAATTGTGTTGAAGCAGGGGCACATGACAATGTTTTTCGTTTCGTCGGAAAACGCGGCCTACTATCAGTCGCCGGCATTCGGACGCATCCTGACTTATCTGCAGCAGAATGTGCGCATAGCCAACCTCAATGAGCACAACAGCCGAAGGTCGATGCGCATCGACGGCATCAAGACCGTGCGCGAAGCCACCGACGTTGTGCGCCACATCCTCGATCTCCCCGTATGCGATTAGAATATAGCATATGGTTGTGTAGCTTGGCGTATTATGAAAGAGAATGCGCCTGTTTCTGACACATACCCATGGTAATATTGTCTGTTTACTTATGTTCTATTCGTATTGCGTATTCTGGAGAAAGAGCATCAAACTCTTCAATTTGAGCGTCTTTCCAATATTTTTTAGCCAAAGCTTCGCAGCTGTCTCTTAAATCCTTGTTCTCTAGAGGATTTGCCTCCTTGCCATATTTGTTGCGCAGTTCCATATATGACTGTTTTAGATTCAAATCTATGAGAGAAATGCGCACAATGTGGTATTTTGAGTCAGGATGCTTCTGCATAAAGACATCTTGCGAACGATGTAGATAGAATGGGGCGGTGCCATCTTTTAGACTATAAAGAGTTGTCTTAACATCAACATACGTCTTTTCAGTTTTTACTTCAAAGTCATATTCACCAATACCTTCAAGTGCTGCATGGATGAAGTCTTTATCCTTGACAAGTTTCTTGTTTTCAAGATAATGACTATAGATAAGTTCGCCGATGAAGCCTATTGTCTGTCTCACTAGAGACTCCTTTTCCTCTTTTCCTGCTTCTTCTAAGTCATCTATCATTTGCATCAACTTGTCTTTATTCTCAGCAAGTTTTTCAATATCATCTTTTTTCAATCCTTCAAGCAGATTTTTGATGGGTTTGGCTGCATCATTGAGCATGTAAAGGTCTTCGCTATTCAGTTGCGTAGTTATATTATTGACTAACTCAATGCTGGTTGCTGTTTCTGTAGAAATCTTTTGGATTACTTCTTGGGCTTGTTTCTCTGTAAGTGGACTGTTGGAAATATCAATGATTGACTTTCCGTTACCTTCTTGTTGCATATGCTCCAATTGGTCAACGTATAAAGATTGAAGGGCAATAAAAGGGCCTTTGAAGAACTCCATACTTGCTATATGCTTAGCTATCGTCTTCATTAAACTTAGCCTATCTTTGTTCGGTTGTTGAATAACCACACGCTTTCCTAGTTCGTAGCCAAATTCGCTATCATGCATCTTGTCTGCGAAAATGCTTGCATCAGAAGCCATGATATTGAAGTTCATTACAATAGGCTTCTCAGATGTATGTATGGTTATTCCCTTGGAATCATCTGTTTTTTTCCATCTCTGGTAAACGGAGTTATCATATTCAGGAAACTCCTTAAAATCAGCAGAAGCTTGAACAATCCATATAGGGCTATTATCAAGATGATGCTTGAACAATAATTCTTTGTCGTCATATAAATAAACATTCTGTTCTCTAATAAACTTTGCCAAACTTGGACTTTCTGCAAGACGCTCTTGAAAGAGTGTCCCTGCCCAAGAATGCCAAGAGAGGAATGTTCCATCATATTTGTATCTTTCAAGAACAAATATTGGCTTTGGAGAGTCTGATTCATTCTGACTAGGGGAAACTTTACCTGTATATTTTAAGAATGGCATTGGATCAAGATCTGATGGAAGTTTTTCAATTATTCCTATCATTGTATTGAATCTATTTGTTCCAAAAGCATATGTGAGTTTCTTCTCAATAGCCCATGAAATTGTATTATTTATGGCGTTCTGCTCTATTTCTAAAATCCATGATGTGTCGTTATTCACCATGTCATCGAGCAAAGTCTGACGTACGGCAATATATGGTTCTTTTGCAGTATGGAGTCTTGAAAACAAAAACAATGCTCTTGGGTTATTGACTATCCAATTATGGAGGACATTAGGTAAAAATTCATCTTGGATGAGTATATCATGGTTGGCATATACCTGCTTTTCTAAGTCCACATCGTCCATTTTGAAATGTCTGTCAAACCCGCTAAAATTGTTTCCTAAAATCATATCAAGGGCATCGGTAAGATTAACGTCTTCACCAATTTCTAAGTCATCACAGGATTCTTCATTAGTAATGGCATAGTCTATACAGAATTTTAGCTGTTCTACTGTAAGGTATGAACCTTTCAATTTCTCAAATAGGTCTTCTGTCGAAACTTTATCTTCTTTCCCATCATAATAGCGTTTCTTGAAAAGCTCTGCTTCATTCTGTGACGGAAGACATTTGACGAATGAATCTATAGCCTCATTGTCTTTTTGGTAATCTTCATTCAAAAGATACACATCATATTCATTTACACCAACACTAACATGTTGTTGAGTAATTGATTTTGGAAGCTCCTGACCTTTGTGTCTCAGAAGTCTAAACACTGTTTCTATAAATCTATTCTCTTCAGTATTGCGTTGCGCAGCAAACTCTATTACCTGCCATTCAAGACTAGCTTTGGTAATGGCAGTATCAATATTGATAGATTTTAAATAGTTAAAGAATATTCCGAGTATTCTTGTACCCGCATTCTTTGCAAAAGAGAACAGTTTGATTGGATTTTGAATTCTTTCAATAGCCTTTTCAAGCATATTCTCATTTGATGCAAAGAAATAGTTCTTTCTTTCTACGTTCAAGATCTCTTGCACTTTATCCGGAATGCGGAAGAAATGTGCAGCAGATAGCTCGTCTTGTAAGTCAGAAGATACAGCATCAACATAATTGTAACCATTAGGCTTTTTCTGTATGATATAATTGCTTTCAGATTCTTGAACATAGAATGAATCTAAGAATTTGTCTGTTATTTTTATGAAGATACGCAACAATTTCTCATCTGCAACTAATTTTTCATTTACGATATCTGCCGACGATACAGTTTCCACACGAAATGGGACATCCATAAGCTCCTTACAGAATTCATATGGCAATAAAAGTAAGTGTGAGGCTTTTGCTCCCAAATAATTGTATTCATCTTCTGTAAGTTTTGACACATTGTTCACAACAACACGCTGTTGTGTAGTTGGCTTTCCTTCTTTGTCCAAAAAGAGAACCAACGTATTTTCATCAGTTCGGTCTTTAGAATTTATGCATGCTGCTTTGTATGCGCTCTTTATGTCAGATATATATTTATGGCTATTTTCGCTCCATCCTTCATCTTCTTTAAGGTCCTCCCAATTACTTTTAACCCATTGCCAGAAAGCGATCTTGTCCTTTGAAGGATTCAACAGCCATGAATTGTTTCTTACTGCTTCTGGAATG
>ULMS01003704.1_pt1 | contig 15204 bp, 10 predicted proteins | sample 1951721 | NCBI WGS metagenome assembly ULMS01 (sample SAMEA4835557, study PRJEB28245) | human gut metagenome | biome: gut microbiome; material: fecal sample | place: Denmark | collected 2008 | reverse complement strand
AACTGGAATATTGGCGCACTTTTCAATTAGTATCTACATCAGCTCTCAGCTATGATTTTTCAAAATTAACTCAACATACGAAGCAACGACCTTACCTATTGGTAGAAGATAACATAACTCATAAAGGTGCTGGTAGGGAAACCGAAGGCTCTGAGTACGAAAAACAAAGAATATGAAGAGATTAAGTAATTTATACGAGCAAATTATTTCACTTGACAACTTGCACCTGGCTGATGAAAAAGCCAGAAAAGGCAAGTTGCGTTCTTATGGTGTCAAACGACACGATAGGAATAGGGAAGCAAACATACTGGCTCTTCACGAATCTTTGAAAAACAAGACTTTTGTAAATTCTAAATATGAGGTATTTATAATCAGAGATCCCAAAGAACGGCTTATTTACCGTTTGCCTTATTATCCTGATAGGATCTTGCACCATGCCATTATGAATATTCTGGAGCCTATATGGGTGTCCTTATTTACAGAAGATACCTATTCTTGCATTAAGGATCGTGGTATTCATAAAGCAGCAGATAAAGTAAAGAAGGCTTTGAAAGAAGATCCAGAACACACTACTTACTGCTTGAAAATGGATATAGTGAAGTTCTATCCAAGTATAGACCATGATATTTTGAAAACAATATTACGGAAGAAAATCAAAGATAAAGATCTGCTTTGGTTGCTTGACGTGATTATAGACAGTGCCGATGGCGTACCCATAGGGAACTATCTAAGTCAGTATTTTGCTAATATTTATCTGGCTTACTTCGATCACTGGATAAAGGAGGTTAAGAAGGTAAGATATTACTTTAGGTATGCAGATGATATTGTGATTTTAGGCGATGATCCTAAACAGCTTCACAAACTCCGTATAGAGATTGAAGAATATCTGCATGACAATTTAAAGCTATCACTTCGTAAAGTGGATCCTAAAACTGAAAAAAAGAAATGGAAGTTTCAAGTATTCAAAATTGATAGCCATAGAGGTATTGATTTTGTCGGGTATGTCTTTTACCATACCCATACCCTTATTCGGAAGGGAATCAAAAAGAACCTATGTAGGAAGGCAGCCAAGCTGAATAAGAAAAAGCATATTTCCGATATGGAATACAAGCAAGTTATTTGCAGTTGGTTTGGCTGGGCTAAATACAGTAATTCTAAGCATCTATTAAAAACAATAATTAAAAAGCAAGTATATGATACACTACGATTTTAAGCCTTCTAAGTTAGAGGCTAACGGGAATGGTTCTTACACATACCGTTGGGATATTCAGGAAGTTCAAGTAGAAAACCATTTTGGAGAAGCTGGAGATAATGGGCAAACTACAAAATGGACTTGTAACGAAGTTGTTGTTTGGGGAATGGTTACAAATGATAAGCTAAAAAAGGCAGTTATTACCCATTTGTGGGATTCGGATAAAGAAGCCAAAATTATCAATGATTATAACGCTGCTCAGCTCGGTATTCTTACTGAAAAATCAGCTACCGATGATTACAAGGAATATTTGCAAAAGAGAAAAGCTATCAAAGAAATGATAGATAACGATTGTAAGGAACTTAATATTATATTGTGATGAAAAAGTTTAGTGAGTTAGGTGTAACCGTACAAGATGAACGTAAAATGTTCAACTGTAGCCAGGTTTCTATTTCGGATGTGCTGAACTGTGAGATCATTGTAGAAGATTTCATTCCAGATGTAAAGACTTCGCACGGTGAAGGAAGATACCTTGTGAAATTTAAACATAGCAATGGTGCGGATGGTAAGTTTTTCACAAACGCAGCTTCTTTAAAGAAAACTTTGGATCAGATCCCCAAAGACGCTTTCCCTTTCAGCACTACGATTAAAGGGATGAAATGCGGAAATGGTAAGATCTATCAATTCACTTAGTAAACATGAAAATACATTTCAACAACAAGGAGATTGATATTCTGGTAGATACAAGCAGCTACCGATATACGGCTTTACAGAATGTAGGCACTCTTTATCTGTACTTTGCCAGTGAAGAGTTCATAAACATTCCCGTAGGAGCTTATTGTATCTACAAGAATATCACTTACTACCTTATGGATCCTGACGACTTCAAGAAGAAAAGCAGTCGGAATTTTGAATACACTCTTGTAATGTATGACATAGGCGCAATATTGGGTAAATACAAATGCCGGGATATTGTTTCTAAGCGTTTAAAGTTCGATTACACTGCAAAGCCTCACGAGCATCTACAGTTAATTGTAGATAATCTCAACATGAGAGATAGCGGTTGGAAGGTTGGCGAATGTATCGAAGCAGAAGAAAAGACTATTAACTACAACCATATCTTTTGTAGTGAGGCTTTGCCTACTATTGCCGATACGTTTAAGACGGAGTATGAAATAGATCCGGCTATCAAAACGATACACTTGCGTAAAGTTGAATATAACAAGGGTGAGCCTTTGCCTCTTGAATATGGGAAAGATAAAGGTTTTGTACCAGGTTTAGGACGCTCCAACCAGGACGGAAATAGACCTGTTACCATATTGTACGTTCAAGGTGGGGAGCAGAATATAGATTTTAGCAAATATGGTTCAAAGGAATTGCTTTTGCCCAAAAATCAAAGATTGGAGTATGAAGGACGCACTTACGTTTCGGATGCGGAAGGCTTGTATATAAAACGGGCTGATACAACCCTTACGGATGTTCAAGAGGATAGTTTGGATTGTTCTCATATTTCACCTAAAAGAGTAGGCAGTGTTTCTAATGTTGTTGTTTCTGATAAAGAAAAGAATTTCTATGATTTTATAGATAGTTCTATTCCTGATGATCTGAATTTTGAGGATTACGTGATAGAAGGCAATAACATGACTGTTATATTTCAGTCTGGTATGCTTGCTGGCAGTAATAAAGAGTTTGAAGTTAAATATGTTCATAAAGAACGTAAATTCTTGATAACGCCACAAGAAATAGACGGTCAGATTATGCCTAATGACATATATAAGCCTAACCTGGGGGATAAATACGCAGTATTCGGAATACAGTTGCCGGATGCCTACATTTGCAATAATTCAACGAAAGAAGGCGCAAGCTGGGATATGTTCAGGGAAGCAGCCAAATATCTTTATGAGAATGAAGATCCAAAATTCACATTCAAAGGAGAATTGGATAGCATTTATTCCAAAAAGCGTTGGCTCTCTATTGGTGGTAAAATAAAATTGGGCGGTTATATACTCTTTAAAGATCCGCAATTCATACCAGAAGGTATAAAGATAAGGATTACCAGTATTAAGGAGTATATACACAGACCTTACAGCCCGATTATTGAATTATCCAATACTACTACTGGCGTAACGGTTTCAAGCGAATTAAACAAGATAGAGAGTAACGAGGTTAAAACCGATAACCAATATAAAAACTCTATCCAGTTTACAAAAAGACGTTTCAGGGATGCAAAAGAAACTATTTCAATGTTGAATGACGCTCTTTTGCATTTCTCAGGCTCTATCAGTCCGATTTCGGTACAAACAATGAGTTTGCTTGTTGGCGATGAAAGTTTGCAGTTTCGTTTCGTGAACAACAAAACCAATCCGACACAAGTAGAATATTTCGTTACCTATGACAGCAAAAAGAAAGTGCTTTCAGCTCCAGGTGGAATATTACAACACATGACTATCGGGATTGATACACTTTCTTCTGGGCATAAAGCCAGTGAGTATAAGTTTTGGGATATTGAAAAATACACTTCTCCAACTTTGACGGAAACCGTAGGGTATTATCTCTATGTGAAGGCTAATAAAAATGGCACTACTGGATCATACGTTTTAAGTAAAAACGCTATCAAGCTGGAAGGTGTAGAGGGGTATTATCATTTCCTTGTAGGTATTCTAAACAGTGAATTTGAAGGAGAACGTTCATTTATTGAACTATTCGGCTTTACTGAAATAGTTCCTGGAAGAATAACAACTGATAAAATTGTTTCGACTGATGGAAAAACTTATTTTGATCTATTGAATAGTATTATATCAGGAAAGATAAGATTCCAGTCGGGTTCATCGGGATTATACGAACTTAGCGAATGGGAAGATGTGAGCAATCTAATAACCCAAGCACAGAACACCGCCAACACCGCTGTTGAGAGCGCAAAAAACGCTAATACTGCCATTGGAAATCTGAATAACTATGTGAACGGTGCGTTTGCTGACGGCATAATTACGGAAGCGGAAGCGAAAGCGATTGAGAAGTATATTAATGTGGTGGAATCTACTAAGGCTGATGTGGAGGCAACATATACTAAACTATATTCGAATATTTATCTTGTAGGTGCACCAAAGACAAATCTGCTCAATGCAAAGGTTACATTCATGGGGGCTGTGGATGATTTGCTAAAGGCCGTTAATGACGCAATTTCCGATAAAAAAGCAACAGAAACGGAGAAACAAAATGTTGATGCCAAATATACAGCCTTCAATGCTGCTTATTCCTCAATGTCCCAAGCTGTAGAAGTTGCCAACAAGGCTATTCAAGACACGCTGAAAGGATATTCGGATGAAGCATTGCAAGCGGCCAAAGATGCTGCGAAATCTGCCGCAGATGCCGCCAACAGTGCAGGCAAAGCCAATACTGCCATAACGAATTTAAATGGTTACGTGAACGGTGCGTTTGCAGATGGGATTATTGAGGAATCGGAGGCTAAGGCTATTGAAAAATACATAAACACGGTCAACAACACGAAAGCCGCCGTGGAAGCGGCATATAACAAGCTGTACACAAACGCCTATCTTACTGGAACTGCAAAGACCGGACTTCTGAATGCCAAGGTTACGCTTATGGGTAGCATTGAGAGCCTTATCAGCGCAATCAATTCCGCTATCGCCGATGGTAGAACTACCGTAACTGAAAAAAACAATGTTGACAGTAAATATACCACTTTCAACAGAGCGTATGCCGACTTTAACACTGCTGTAGAAGTTGCCAACAAGGCTATTCAAGACACGCTGAAAGGATATTCGGATGAATATTCACAAAAGTTTGATGAGTTTATTGGTGGCAGTTTTAAAGACTTAAAGGACAATGCTGTACTAAAACAGACAATCATTGAAGGAGGTTATCTGAAAAATGACCTTATTGACACAAACAATTTAATTGTAAAGAAAGTTTTTTCAAAGGATGGAAAGTTTAAGATATTGGATGATGGGTCAATGGAAGGAACTTCGGGAACATTTTCTGGGTATTTGAAAACGAATTTCCATTTGGTAGAGGAAAGTGACGCTATATATACAAAAGACAGCAGTCAAAGACAATACGGCTATAAAATCAATAAAGAATTGAATCTAAAGGTTGATATGGAAGGAAAAAGTGACGGGGCTACTATAATATTGCCAAATGAAATCCAATACATAGGTTCAAGGGTAATATTACATAATGGCTGTTATCCACCATATACCCGAACAGTAGGAAGTATTAGGTACAGTTATGTTTGTATTGATGATGGAGGGCAATTAAGGGGGACAACCTCAAATACTTCTGAATCAAACTTATTATCATGGACAGATCCCAATAAGATAAAATGGATAAACGGTGTCATAGAACTAATCGGAATTATTGAAGAAGGAGCATGTAGCCCATCACTTTTAAGTTGGAAAGGTCAGTCAAATAAGGTTATTCCAAACCCATCAAACGGTTATATGTACTATAATACTGAAAAAAACAGAAATTATGTCTATTGGTTTGGTCAATGGAACGAAATCCCAACATACGAAAACAACCCGATAATATGGAAAGGAAAACTGAATCAAGCTCCTGAAAATCCCGAAAAAAATTGGGTGTACATTTCAAGGTATGATTCTGTTTTCATTTATAATGGAATAGGATGGGAAGAAATAAGCCATTATGTTATAACGGCTGAGAAGTGTGGATGGAGTGTTTTAAGCATGAGTGGGGTTTCAATAGAGCATATCCGTTATTAATAATGAAGCATTTAAATTTTTTATCATTACGGTGTATATATACACCGTAAAATAATTATATTTGCAGTTATTAATCAATAACTTAATAAAATATGGATTGGGCAGCATTATTTGCGTGTATAACAGCTTTGGGTACGGGCTGGTTTGCGTATAATCAGTTAAAGCATAATCGGCTTGCTGATATTAAGGCTAAAGAACTTGAAAGACAATTAGAAAGAAAAAGCACTCGCAGAAGTGAAAATTCTGCTCGTGTGTATGGTGAAATTCATAAAGTGTTGAATGATCTTTCATGTGATCGTGTGTATATTATACAACCATATCCTTTAGGAGATAATCATTATCTCACAATCTTGTATGAAGTTACCGCTAAAGGGGTTGCCCGTATTAGTGACTTTTGGCAAGATATTAAGATGTCTGAACTTCCAAAGTTTACGGCTTCAATGGCTCGAAATGAACTTATGCTGATACGTGATATTGATAGTTTGGATGGAACACGTGCAAAGGCTATGTTTAGCTCCAATGGAACACAGTCTTTAATCGTTCAAAAATTACATGATACTACCCATGATTGGGTTGGTTCTTTGGTATGTGATTTTACAGAATCCATCCCTGATGATTTTGATGAGGAAGCAATCAGGAAAAAACTTCATTTTGCAGCCATGCACATTCAGTATATCCTTCCAGAAGTAAAAGAGCGCAAGTTATGAGAGTAACAGAATATCTGAAAGAACTTATCAAAAATGGATCGGGGCACAGTAGCAAGAGTTTTTTTCTTGTTGCCGTTACCTTAATGGGGTGCTTCCTTCTGCTTATTGTCGGTTTTATTTTGGTTTATGAAGTAATCGTAAACAAGTCTATCAAAACCGATCTTATGGGATTATCGGCTTTTGTCGGTGCTATCACTGCTTTGTTTGCTTCGGCTGGAGTAACCAAATGTTTAAGCGAAAAAAATGAAAATAAAAACGTATGAAAGTATTATTAGACAACGGACACGGAGAAAATACACCAGGTAAAAGATCTCCGAAGTGGTCGGACGGATCACAGTTATTTGAGTGGGAATATGCCAGAGAAATTGCCAAAGGCGTATATAACCAATTACGAGCAAAAGGTATAGATGCTGAATTATTGGTAAAGGAAAATATAGACGTACCTTTGGCAGAAAGAGCCAGAAGAGCAAACGAGATAGCAGCCCGATACGGTAAGACAAAAACGCTTCTTGTTTCTATTCATTGTAACGCTTCTGGAACTGGCAAGGGTACAGGATGGGAAATACATACCAGTCCTGGAAAAACAAAAGCTGATGATTTGGCGCAAGTTTTCTGGGATATGGCTAATAGAATGTTTGGAGGAACTTGGAAAATTAGAGGTGATTGGTCGGATGGGGATGGAGATTGGGAAAATAATTTCTACATTCTCAAAAAGACTTCATGCCCGGCTGTTTTAACGGAAAACTTCTTTATGGATAATGAAACAGATTGCAAGTTTCTACTATCTCCAGAAGGAAAGGCTCAAATTATCCAGTTGCACGTTGATTCAATCCTTAAATATATAGAAGATTATGCGTAAATTTTTATTTATTGCGCTTGTTTTACTCGTAGGAACAAATATCTTTCTGTTTAAACGATTGGATAGCGTAAAGAAAGAACGTAATCGCTTGGATAGTAATCAAGCAGCATTACTTTCAGATGTGGAACACTACAAAACAGAAGCAGGGAAAAACGCTACTTCTGTTTTAAGGCTGGAACTGACGAAAAATGAGCTGGAGAAGAAAAACAAGGATCTTACCAAAACAGTAGATGATTTGAATATAAAGCTCAAACGCATTCAGGCAGCTACAACAACAGCTACTAAAACGGAAATAGAAATAAAAACAAAAGTACGTGATAGCATAGTGTATCGCAACGAGCTTGATACTCTTTTAAATTTTCGATGGCGTGATTCTTGGATAGATTTAAGGGGAACTATTGATAAAGGAGTATTATCCGCTAAGATAGAAAGTGCCGATACATTACACCATATCATACACAAGATACCGAAAAAGTTTCTTTTCTTCCGATTTGGGGTGAAGGCTATAAAGATGGATGTTGTAAATTCAAATCCACACAACAAAATTACATATACTGAATATATAGAGCTAAAAAAATAGCTTTTGTAGAATACTTTTTTCATTTCAGAACGTGCATACTGAGAAGTACGCACGTTTTTTGTATCTTTGCAGTGCCGAATTTATATCGGTGTTGCATTAGTGAAAACCTCGCTTCTTTTTGTAGAAGTGGGGTTTTCCATTTTCTTTGTAGAAAGCCTAATTATCATACTATTTCTACAAATATTCTACAAAAATCACAATATCCGTTGTAATCCACTGATTATTAGAGTTAGAACAAGACTTTCCTAAACTTTAGATAGGGGTTCGATTCCCCTCGGGGCTACAAAGAGCAGTAAACAATTGTTATACAACCGTTTACTGCTCTTATTTTACTGGATAGTTTTCAAATCTGCTTATTTAATCACCCCAAGTTCTTTGCCCACTTTAATAAATGCAGCAATTGCCTTATCCAAATGTGCCTTTTCATGCCCGGCAGACAACTGGACACGGATACGTGCCTGTCCTTTCGGTACAACCGGATAATAGAAACCGGTTACATATATGCCCTCTTTCTGCATCTTGGCGGCAAAATCCTGAGACAGTTTCGCATCATAAAGCATCACAGCACAAATCGCGCTCTGAGTTGGTTTGATGTCAAAACCGGCAGCCAGCATCCTGTCACGGAAATAATTCACATTATCCATCAGCTTAGTATGCAAAGCATCACTTTCTTTCAATATCTTAAACATTTCCAGACTAGCACCGATAATGGCAGGAGCTACAGAATTAGAGAATAAATAAGGACGGGAACGCTGGCGCAACATATCAATAATTTCTTTCTTACCGGTGGTAAATCCTCCCATTGCCCCACCAAATGCTTTACCTAATGTACCAGTAAAGATATCCACACGCCCGTATGCATTAAACTGTTCTGCCACGCCATGCCCTGTAGGACCTACTACACCGGCCGAATGAGATTCATCCACCATAACCAACGCGTCATACTTTTCCGCCAGTTCACAAATCTTATCCAATGGAGCCACATTACCATCCATCGAGAATACACCATCTGTAGCAATAATACGATGACGCTGTGCCTGCGCTTCCTGCAAACAACGTTCCAGGTCAGCCATATCAGCATTGGCATAACGATAGCGTTTTGCCTTACACAAGCGTACACCATCTATAATAGATGCATGATTCAACGCATCTGAAATAATAGCGTCTTCTTCTGTAAACAGCGGTTCGAACAAACCACCGTTAGCATCAAAACAAGCTGCATAAAGTATAGTATCTTCTGTTTTAAAATAATCAGAAATGGCAGCTTCCAGCTGTTTGTGCAAATCCTGAGTTCCACAGATAAAGCGTACGGAAGACATACCGAAGCCATGTGTGTCCATCGCCTCTTTGGCAGCATTGATCAAGCGTTGATTATCTGACAAACCTAAATAATTGTTGGCACAAAAGTTCAACACATCTTCTCCGTCATTCACCTTGATGTCCGCACGCTGAGGTGTGGTAATTATACGTTCATTTTTATACAATCCGGCTGCCTTAATATCAGCCAGTTCCTTCGCAAGGAACTCCTTCATTTTACCATACATAGCTTTGTTTTTTTATTAAGTATATAGTTTAAGTTTAAAAATCAGTCTGACTTGACAAAGTTCTTATTTTTTTTTGATATCCGATTAAATTATAGAGAAAATTTTGATAAAATATGCAGTTTTCTATCTATCTTTGCTTCCAAAAGAAAACTTAAAGCAAATAGCAAACTATGAAAAATGTATTAATTATCGGCTCCACCGGTCAGATCGGTTCGGAACTAACCATGAAATTGAGAAGTATTTACAATGGTAATATCGTAGCCGGATATATTCCCGGTGCCGAGCCTAAAGGGGAATTAAAAGAATCAGGCCCTTCTGCCATCGTAGATATCACCAACGAACAACAAATTGCCGAAACTGTATCAAAGTACAACATCGACACCATTTACAACCTGGCAGCCTTACTATCGGCTGTAGCAGAAGCCAAACCTCAACTAGCATGGAAAATAGGCATGGGAGGCCTGTTCAACGTATTGGAAGTAGCACGCGAAATGGGTTGCGCCGTATTTACCCCAAGTTCTATCGGTGTCTTCGGCAACAACACCCCTAAAGACAAGACCCCGCAAGACACTATCCGTAATCCGCGTACCATGTATGGCGTTACAAAAGTATCAGGAGAATTACTGAGCGATTATTACCATATCCGTTTTGGCGTAGATACCCGCTCCGTTCGTTTCCCCGGATTAATTTCGTATGTCACACCTCCGGGTGGCGGGACCACTGATTATGCTGTAGACATCTATTATTCGGCTGTAAAAGGTGAAAAATTTGAATGTCCTATTGCAGCCGGTACATTCATGGATATGATGTATATGCCTGACGGTTTACGTGCAGCCATTGAAATCATGGAGGCGAATCCCGATAAACTAATTCATCGCAATTCGTTCAACATTGCTTCAATGAGTTTTGATCCGGAAATTATTTATAACAATATAAAGAAGTATATGCCCGACTTCCATATGGAGTACAAAGTAGATCCGCTACGTCAAGCTATCGCCGAATCATGGCCGAACTCACTGGACGACACTTGTGCCCGTGAGGAATGGGGATGGAAACCGGAATATGATCTAGACAGCATGACACAGGATATGCTTGCCAAACTAAAAATACGATTCAATAAATAAACCACTAATATTGAATAAATAAAATAGCCTTCTCTATTCTATATGGAAAAGATAGAGAAGGCTATTTTTATACATTTCTTGCACTTATATAAAATTTTGATCGTATCTTCGTGCAAATTAACATACTGATTAAAAACATACTATGAATACAAGAGCTATTACCCAGAACAAGAAAGTCGTTACATTCGGAGAAGTAATGCTAAGGCTGACCGCCCCCAAATTCCAGCGCTTTTCCCAAACAAACGAGTTTATTGCTACTTATGGAGGAAGTGAAGCGAATGTAGCCATATCACTGGTCAACTTCGGCATCCCCACAGAATTCGTTACCAGACTTCCCGAGAATGCAATGGCACAAGCCTGCGTAAACTCACTCCAAGCTTACGGATTAGGTACAGACGGCATTATTTATGGTGGGAAACGCATGGGATTATACTTTCTGGAAAGCGGTGCAGCATTTCGTAACTCCAATGTAGTATATGACCGTGAAGGCTCTTCCTTTGCCACTTTACGTCCCGGCATGATAGACTGGGAAAAGATTCTTTCCGATGCAGGCTGGTTCCACTGGTCGGGTATAGCAGCGTCCCTGTCACAGGAAGGAGCAGATGCCTGCCTGGAAGCACTGCAAACAGCAGACCGCCTGGGATTAACAATCTCATGCGACTTAAATTTCCGCAAAAAATTATGGAATTACGGTAAATCCGCATCAGAGGTAATGCTCCCCCTTGTTCAATATAGTGATGTCATTTTTGGTGCAGAACCCGAATACAAAGAAATTTTCGGCATTCCCCCGGTAGGTTTTAAAGCTGTAGACACCTCATATCCATTAGATTTGTCCGGTTTCAAAGTATTCGGTCAAAAAGTATCAGAACAAGCTCCCCGATGCCAGAAAATGTTTCTGGAGTTGCGTAATACCATCACTTCCAATCACAATCTGCTGGCAGCCATACTTTATTCTAAAGGAACATTAAGGCATACCGGCATTTACGATATTGTCCATGAAGTAGACCGTGTGGGTGCAGGAGATGCATTTGTAGGCGGCATGATTTATGGTTTGCTGACCTACCCCGACAATGACCAAAAAACATTGGAATTCGCCCTTGCCGCATCTGCATTGAAAAATACCATATATGGAGATTTCAATCAAGTAACAGTAGAAGAAGTGGAAGAGTTAATGCAAGGAAACACTTCAGGAAGAGTAGTCAGATAACTATTTTCACGATTATAGCCAAACAGAATTGATCTGCAAGATACTGCGTAAAAAAGCAAGTTAACTTCATGGGACAAGCAAGTTAAGTTGAAATGCCAAGTAAGCTAAGTTACTTACCCAATGTACTTAAGTTAATTTTTGAAGCCACAGAAGATTCATCTACCCTTTTTCCACAAACCAATTCCAATCGACCATTATAAAAAGAGGAGGATGCTCATGAATGAGCATCCTCCTCTTTTTATTTATTTCTTAAAAGAAACCTTCTTATGCCTTTGTTTCTTCCGGCATCTTGTTACCCATAGTCAGGTAAGCGATAGGAGCAGCAATGAAGATAGAAGACAATGTACCGATCACAACGCCCAAAATCATTGCAAAGGCGAAGCTGCGGATACTGTCACCACCCAGCACGAAGATACACAACAATACGATCAATGTACTTAATGAAGTATTGATGGTACGAGCCAAAGTAGTATTCAATGAATCATTAAACAACTGCATACGGTTACGTTTCGGATACAGACCGAAGAACTCACGGATACGGTCAAAGATAACCACCTTGTCATTGATAGAATAACCGATAGCGGTCAAAATAGCGCCAATAAAAGTCTGGTCAATTTCCAATGAGAACGGAACCCATCCATAACATAACGAGTATGCACCGATGATCAAAATAGTATCGACAGCCAATGCAACAGTCGCACCCACACTATAAGCTACATTGCGGAAACGCAGCAAGATATACAAACCGATAGCCACCAATGCAAACAATACAGACCAGACAGCCGAAGTCTTGATATCATCAGCGATACTAGGACCTACTTTCTGAGAACTGATGATAGAACCACCGACACGATTATCACGGTCAATAAAGATTTCCAATGTAGTGCCTTCGCCCAGCAAGTTACCATCTTTCAAAGACTGATACAAGAACTCTTCAATTTCAGAGTCGATAGTAGGAGAATCTTCATTAATACGGTAATTGGTTGTAATACGGATTGTCTTCTTGTCTGTACCCAAAGCAATAGCCTGTACATTATCTTCTGTGATTTTCTTCTTCAACAGGTCACGCACTGTTTCAGGTTCAACCTGCTGTTCAAACTGAACTACGAAGTTACGTCCACCGGTAAAGTCAATACTCTGCGCCAAACCACGGATAAAGAATGAAATGATACAGATAACGATAATCGCTCCGAATACCGTGAATGAACGTTTCATCATTCCCATAAAGTTGTAATTCACGTTCTGCATCAGATTCTTGGAGATCCCTGTAGTGAATGTCAAGTTCAACCACTTGTCTTTATTCATGAAGTGCTCATAAACAATACGGGTCAAGAATACTGCTGTAAAGAATGAGCAGAGGATACCGATAATCAACGTAGTGGCAAAACCACGAATCGGACCCGTACCGAAATAGAACAGAATGATACCAGTGATAATTGATGTCAAGTTTGAGTCAAAAATAGCAGAGAATGCGTTAGAATAACCGTCTGCTAAAGCAGCCTTAACAGTTTTACCGGCTCTCAATTCTTCTTTTGTACGTTCATAAATCAACACGTTAGCATCTACAGCCATACCCAATGACAACACCATACCGGCAATACCAGACATGGTCAGTGCAGCTTGGAACGAGGTAAGGATTCCTAATGTGAAGAAGAAGTTAACAACCAATGCGCAGTTGGCAACCATACCCGGAATCAATCCGTACATAGCGCACATATAGATCATCAACAGAATCAACGCAACAACAAATGAAATAATACCTTGATTGATAGATTCCTGACCCAATGACGGACCAACAATATCCTCCTGAACGATACGTGCAGGAGCAGGCATCTTACCAGACTTCAATACGTTAGCCAAGTCTTTTGTCACCTCCGGAGTAAAGTTACCGGTAATCTGAGAGTGTCCCCCCGTAATTTCACCGTTTACATTCGGAGCGCTGTATACGTAACCATCCAGTACGATAGCGATAGCCTTGCCTACATTGTTCTTTGTCAGAACAGCCCAGCGGCGTGCGCCGTCAGTGTTCATAGACATACTGACACAAGGCTTGTTGAACTGGTCATATTCATCTTTAGCATCAGTGATCACATCACCTTCCAACGGAGCACGTCCGTTACGTTCAGTAGACTTGATAGCATACAATTCAAAGATACGTCCCTGCTTGTCAAAGTCAGCAGCCTTTACACCCCATTTCAAACGAAGATCTTTCGGCAACATTTCTTTCACTTCTTTCATAGCAAGGTACTGGTTTACCTGAGCAGTATCTTTATAATCGGCATAACCTACCACCGACCCGTAACCATTCGGATTTAATTGAAGAACAGAAGCCAACGGATGTTCTTTCTTCATCTGCTCCATTGCGGCAGAGTTACTTGCCGTTTCGCCTTTCAATGCGGCTGCAAGACTGTCGGCAGCAGAAATTGCAGAAGCCTGTGCAACAGCAACAGTATCAGTAGCTACAGAATCAGCAGAAGCAGCACCACTTTCAACGGCAAGAATATCACGCAGTCTGTTATCTACAGAAGAAAGATAAGGAACTATTTCTTTTGCGTCGAAAGTTTCCCAGAATTCCAAGTTAGCAGATCCCTGCAACAGTTTTCTGACACGTTCCGGTTCTTTGATACCCGGCAGTTCCACCATGATACGGCCCATCTTTCCTTCCAACGCCTGAATGTTAGGCTGTGCCACACCAAAACGGTCAATACGTGTACGTAATACATTATAAGAGTTGTCGATAGCAGCCTTTACCTCTTCGCGCAATACTTTTTCAACTTCACTGTCGGAACTGCGGGTGGTTACTTTGTCTTTCAACTGCTGAGTAGCAAATAATTCAGCCAATTTGCCATTGGGAGCTTGTTTCTTATACTCTTTTACAAAAAGAGTGATAAAGTCATCCTGACTAGTGATAGATTGTTTTGATGCTTCTGCAACCGCTTTGTTAAAAGCTTCATCAGTCTTGTTGTCAGCCAAAGCCTTCACTACATCCGGTACAGAAACTTCAAGGATAACGTTCATACCACCTTTCAGGTCCAGACCCAGACCAATCTCCATCTCGCGACACTGTTTCAGCGTATAACTACCCAAATAAACTTTTTCATTCTGCATAGAATCAAGGTAATGTGCTTCACCTTTCGGGTCTTGTGCCGCTTTGTCCATGTGATAGCGGGTCACAAAAGAGAAAGAAAGATAAAACACACATACAAGGGTGAGTAATACCGCAAAAACCTTTACAAATCCTTTGTTTTG
>ULMS01017371.1_pt1 | contig 15396 bp, 8 predicted proteins | sample 1951721 | NCBI WGS metagenome assembly ULMS01 (sample SAMEA4835557, study PRJEB28245) | human gut metagenome | biome: gut microbiome; material: fecal sample | place: Denmark | collected 2008 | reverse complement strand
CACAGCCAACCTTAACGACTAACATCTTTTTTCGGTTAATCATTATATGATAAAACCTAAAAACTAATGTTCTATTTCAATGTTCATATTTCATGTTGCTAACCCAAGCATTAATCTATAGGATGCCCAGTTGGTCCGAAAAAATTCTTATGATATACGAATTTAAAAGTCCTAACTATTTCAGGGTATCCTGTTGACTCATTTATTATACATACCTTAAAATCAAACTCCTCAGTTTTTCCATTTTGGCTTATATAAGCGATGCGAGTTTCAGGCATGACTTGGATTTGCACACCCTCGGCTCCATACATTGGTAGCCATTGGTAATGATAACCTTCAGGTAGGACGTTCAAACAGACTCCAACAACATCAGACTTCATCGGAAAATCATTCGAATCCAACAACAGGTAATTACCAGGATACGCACTGGTATTATACGTTCCTTCAATATTAAAGAAGTCATTAACAGATTCACTTCGCATATTGTTTGCAGCCATAGCAACACAAGATACAACGACAGCCACTAATGTCAATAAAAACTTTTTCATACTTATTTTCTTTAATACTCATATTAACAGTTATTCAGCTAAGTTCTCCCAATACTTAGGAGCACCAAGACCTACAGCGAAACCTGCATAGGTATGCTTGCGAAGATAGTTGAGATCCCAGAGACCAGTAGGCTCACCCTTGCGCCAGCCTGAATCCTTAGGAGAATCTGTAGCACACCACTGAGTGATGCCATACTGCTGAGCAGCAGGGATAATCTCGAAGTACTTCTGGAGAACGAAGGTGTAGAGGTCACGCATTTCCTTGTGTTGTTCCTCGGTCATCTGATCATAAGTTACAGAATTGCCAGCGGCATCGACATAACCCATATCAAGTTCAGAAATCTTGCAAAGCTTGCCACTTTCCTTCATCAACTCCAACATCTTGACGATATGTTTTTTCACACTTTCCTGTTTGACAGGATCAGCATAGCAAGAGATATGCATCTGAGATGCGATACCATCAATCTTGGTCACGCCATCAGCCTCCCAATCCTTGATCCACTGAATCAAACTCCTCAACTTGCCATTGTCGTCCCAATCGCTCTCCAAGTTATAATCATTGATGAAGAGTTTCAGTTTCTCAGGGTCACCATTATGGGCGGCAAAACTCTTGCGAGCATCAGCCACGGCTGTGCGAACATAGTCGATGTCGCCGAGATAATCCTGCCAGTAGAAATTGTTCTTTGCATCGTCAGCTGAAACGTTGCCTCGTTTAGCAGACTGCAAGTCAAACTTGCCATCACCATCTTTATCGGCACCAGAAAGGGCCTCGTTCACAACATCCCAAGATGTAACATAACCATCAGTAGCCTCCATCATACCATCAATCCAAGTTCCCATGGCAGTGGTAAGAACATTTTTCTTCTCTCCATCGGTGAGAGGAATGGAGTTGAGATTCTTGACCTGATAAACCTTAACAGAATGTACATCCAAAGTAGCATCTGCTGTCTGTGGTTTCAAGATAATATCATAATTACCTCCAGCAATATTAGGCATCGGAAGTTTTACGGTATGACGACCAGCAGAAACAGGTACTTTTACAGTAATTTGCTGGTTACTATTTGCATCCCAACCATTCTGCATAGTCAATTCTACTCCACTAGCATCCTTTGAAGCAGACAAGTCAAGATAAACCACATAATTACCCTCCTCAGAAAGCGTATTGTTGCTACTTGGCATAACAAAGAACTGAGACCAATCTCCTGTTGGAACAAAATGGATAGCCCCATTCACAACAGGTGGTTCGCAACCCATAGCATAGAATGGGAAAGGTCCATCAGTATAGGTTTGCTCATGAACTAGTTGTTCTACCTCGACAGCTGCGGCTGCAGAAGCCACCTTGATGGTACAGCCAGTCGGATTCCAACCACGAGCCGACTCTTTTGCAAAGTCTCCATTTTCAATAAGATTCTCATCAGAACCAGCTTTCGTCAACTTAAAGTCATCGCAAGAAATGGTTCCTCCTACGTTACCGAACACAAACTGGAGCTTATCAATAGGGAAATTGGCAGTAAACTCCCAAGTCAAAGTAGAATAATCGTTAGTGATGTCATAATCAGCCAAATACTGAACATCATTACTACCACCCCATTCGTTTTTATTATCACTTGCTTCCCAAATAGGCCAAGCAGCAAAAGTTCCACCATCCGAAGCCTTTACCTTAACGGTCATCACGTAACTTTGTCCCTTAACCAATGCCTTAGGCAACACATAACTAATCTGTTTATCCCATTTATTGGCACCAGCTTCGCCACAAGCAATCTCCAAGTACTTGTTTCCACCATTTGGATCAGGTGGCAACTCCTTATCCTTGATAAGATTTTTGAGGTACTTATTGGCTGCCTGAGCATGCCAAGCCAGCGTATGACCATAAATCGTCATATCTGCATCTTTCGCATTCTTGACGAACTCCTTGACTAACGAAAAATCAGTACTGCCATCATCTTTCACACAAGAAGCCATTTTCATGGCATTACCAGCAGTCATTTCATTGAAATTGCTACCAGCAAGACAATATACAAGTCCCTGCTTGTTGAATTCGGCTGCTTCGAGCGCAATGCCCAACTTAAAGTTGGGATTGCACTTGCCGGCAGCTTTCATATCTTCCACGTATTTCTTCAAAGGCTCGTAGTTATTCAGATACTGATAATCCTTCAAATTCTTGGTCATATCAGTTCTGTACTCCGAGAACTTGTCATCAGCACAAGAAGACAAAGCCAAGAGAGCCATCAAGCCTAAACCTAAATTAATATTTTTCAATTTCATAATAATCAAATTATTAGAATGACACTTATCTATCAAGAATATTACTTCCTGATATACTGAGGACTGAATTGAACAATACCATTGGTGTTACCACGAGTCTGGGCAACAAACTGATCGGATGTTTCCAAAACAATGCCTGAACCGAAATCAACCTTGTAATTGAGAGTCAGGATGTCACGATCCTTGTTACCCCAAGCCAACTTTGCTCCCTTTTCTACAAACTTACCTGTACCAGAAGCAGTCATGCCCTCTGTATCAGAAGTAACGGTACAATTACCATTATCATCGAACGTAAGTTTCAAGTTGCAAGTGACCTTAGAGCCGTCAGCTTTATTTACAGAGACTTCGAAATTACATTCCTTCAAACTCTTGGTTGTAATGTGACTCACTTCATCCTTTTCAATAGTTGCACCTTCACGCTTTACCTCATGAGTTTGTCCATTCACTGTAATCTTGTCAGTTCCTCTACGGAAATAATAGCCATCCCATGGATTCATAAACTTAACGCAATAAAGGATATAATCCTTAGGAGCAATTAACCAAGCTGAAGCATCAGTACGAACAGGAGTTGTACCTGCAACGGCAGGAGAACCCGAAAGAATAGAATCGGCTCCCACCATTTCCTTGATGCGAACTGGGATTACATATGTATTCTTTGCACAATCTGGGTCAGCAAAAAAAGCATCCTCCAACTTGACCTGAAGACGTCCCTGCAATTTTCCATTATACGCAACCGTCTTGGTAGGAATTGTATAATAATTGCTAGGCATTGGCTTTACAGGAGTGACTCCATCCTCAAAATACAGATTGTCACACAATGAATTATCAACATCTACATTCAATGTGATGTTTCTTCCATTATATGCTCCACCCATTGCAGATACGATATACAATACATGATTGTTATCATCCGTATTATCGCGATTCTCATCATTGCCTAAAACTACAGAACGTTCGATATACTGATAAGGATAATATACAGTAGTACCGCCCTCATAATCAGGAAATTCTTGGTTGCCATTCTCACAAGAGTTAAAGCCAAAAGCCAAGATTCCCAATGCAGCCATGGACAAATATTTGCTTATCTTCATTGTTTTCATCATTTTAAATATTAGTCGTTATTTTTTACTTCCCAGCCCTTATTCTGCTGCAAGTTGCTCCACTTCAACATTTCGCTCTGTGGTATAGGACCGTAATACATGTAATCTTTATAGTTGCGATCCTCAACCTTCATGACTTTGTATAATGGGGCACCAGCCTCTAAAGTGATTTCTATACCACGCACAGCCTCATTTAGAGGAGCTTTCCAACGGCGAAGGTCGCTAAAGCGCTTATTTTCAAAACAAAGTTCCAAACGACGCTCGTTGCGAATCAACTCACGCATTTTAATTTTGTCACCAGCGCACTCATCCAAGTATGGATCCTCGCCAAACTCGCCAATTCCGGCACGCTCACGGATTGCCTTGATTACATCGTAAGCTGAGTAGTTGTGAGATCCCCTACCCTTTGGTCCCCAAGCCTCGTTGGCAGCCTCAGCGTAATCGAGGAATATCTCAGTATAGCGAATATACACAGGATAATGATACTGAGGATTCTTTGCATTAGGGTCAGGATTACAATCCTCACGCAACAGCTTTTTCATGTAATAGCCTGTACGAGTAGAATTGGAAATCTTATTCAAACCATCATTGTTATTAGCCGTCGTAATGTCTGTATGAATGGTCTTTCCCTTATAAGTACTACCATCATGAATGATATAAAGGTCAAGACGAGGATCTCGATTGCTGTAAGGATTCAACTTATCATACTCAGAACGATCATCGGTGATAGGATAACCATTTACAGCAGGGAATGCATCGACCAGATTCTGAGTTGGGTTGATTCTACCCTTACCATAAAGAGACGGAGGGAAATTATCAGACTCTTGGTTCAGACCAAGATCCCAGTCATCAGCACCATTGGTACGACTGCCACGCCAAAGAATTTCAGCAGGACAAGCACCTGAGCCAAGCGCATCGATTTCCCTGGTTTGCATAAACCAATTATTACCTGTAACAGACAATCCATTCACACCATTGATACGGTCAAGAACGGTAGCTGCATCGTCAGCAGCCTTAGCATAATCCACGTTTGTACCTTCAGAGAAAGCAGGACTAGCTGCAAGCAAAGATACCTGTGAGCGAATAGCCTCAGCGATACGACCGCTGATACGACCACGCATAATGGAACCAAACACACGGTTGTAGTCTCCTGCGGTCTTTACTCCGATTTCCTTATACTTGGCAGGAACATCGTTATCATTAGTCAAATCATTGTAATCAAGAGGGAGAAGCTTGGCAGCCTCGTCCAAATCGCTATAGATTTGATCCAAGCACTCTTGGAATGTATTACGTGGCTTGTTGAAATCATCAGTAGAAGTCTCTGGTTCTGTCAAATTAGGAACGCCAAGCAGTTTGCCATCGGCTGTCCATCCACCATGATTCATCAAAAGATAATACAAGTTGAGAGCTCTCAAAGCATAAGCTTCACCTTTACGGCTATCACAATACATCTTACGGGCATTCTCGTCCTTTGCCCAGTTTACCTTATCTACCTCCTGAAGGAAGATATTGAGATATTGGATACTAGCACGACCATTTGTCCATCTAGACATAGGATCGCTATTAGCAGTCCAAGAACCTGTAGCCATCTTGAGAAAGCTATTTGTCAAGTCATTGCTTACAGCGTCATCTGTAGCAACATCAGTAACACTCTTGGTATTGTAAGGAAGCATCGCATAACCATATCCCAATAGTCCCTGAGCGTATGTTGGCTCATTGTAAATCTCATCCAAGCCACGGTTGTTTTCATCTGCAGGCTCGAAGAGATCTGAGCAAGAAGCCAAAGTAAGCGACATTGCTGCTAATATAAATATATTTTTTACTTTCATTTCTTTCTACATTTTAAAATGATTAGAATGTTGCCTTCACACCTATATTATAATAGCGTGTCTGAGGCGCAGACCCAACGTTCATCTCTAAGACTTCGCGCTCTCCTGAAATGGTAAGCAAGTTAGCTCCGCTTACGTATGCCGACAACGCCTTAAGCCATGTCTTTTGGAACAAAGTACTAGGCAAGTCGTAAGTTATCTGGACCTTAGCCAAGCGGAAAGCATCCGTCTTGTACATCCAGAAGTCTGATGTCTGGAAGTTGTTGTTACCATCAAGAGATGTCAAACGAGGATAGGTTGCAGTCTCTTTGGTTTCCTCTGTCCATCGGTTACGAACTACAGCAGAATATTTGCTATCGCCCTTTACCCACCAATAAGAATTATTCTTGACTCCCCAAGCACCGAAGTTACCGGTACCAAGAGCGAAGAAGGTAAAGTTCTTCCACTTAGCTGTAAGATTGACACCAAGCGTGAATGGTGCTCCATACCAACCACCCTTACCCAAGAAGACTTGGTCGTATTGGTCAATTTTATTATCACCATTTACATCCACATACTTGATGTCACCAGGTTTAACTGTTCCACCAAAATAGCTTTGGTCTGGAGAAGTTTTGATTTCCTCCTCGCTTTGGAAGAGACCTGCGCTCTTGTAACCCCAAATGCCATCAACTGCCTTTCCTTGTCTGTTCTGATACTGCTCTACGTTGTTCTCATCTCGTTTGGTAGCCTTGGTTGTATAGTAAGTACCTGTCACACCAAGTGAGAGATCCACATCACCTACCTTCTTATTGAAGTTGGCTGCGAAATCAAATCCTACTCTACGATTATTGTTGTAATTCAGTACAGGCATAAACGAAGCCGCTGGATAACCAGTATTCAAATGAGATGGATAGAATGTTGGCGAAGAGATGAGATAACCCTCCATCGAATTGATGAAGAAACTTGCATCCAATGTCACCAATTTCTGCCACAGGGATGTCTTGAAATTCAGAGACAACTCTTTGCGCTTGATAAAATCAAGGTCTTTGTTCTCACCTCTTTTTGAATAGGTGTATTTATCGCTAGATCCATCATACCATCCATAGCCGTAATCAGAAGTCCAAATACTCTGATAGAGATAGTAGCGATTGTCACCATTTGCTATATCAATATCCTCATTGATAATACTACCTGATACACTAATCATCATGTCATCTACCACCTTGGAATTCTTCAAGAAAGACTCATTCTTGAGTCTCCAACCCAAAGAAAGTGATGGTGAGAGAGCCTCACGATGACCTGGAGCCAACTGGGCAGAGTGAATGGCAGCTAATCCAAAATCTGCGTAATACTTCTGGGCATAATTGTAAGAAGCATCGAATGCAAGATTGGCACTAGAGTTCTTATGATACTGTCCAGACTTCGACTGCTGGAAGCCAGAAGCTATCAACATTGCCGACAGATTGTGAACCTTGTTGAAAGTATTGTTGTAGTTGAACTGACCAGAGAAAAACATGGTCTGGTTATCTGTACTTCCGCTGATGTTCTGGTTGCCAGACTTTTTATCCTCACCTTCCTTCTTCAATGCGACAATCATATCCTTGCCATCAATGTTAGCCCATGTTGGGATATAAACAGCATAGCTATTATCGAAAGAAGTATTATAAGAGGTAGCATAGTCGACTGCGAAATGAGTCTCGAAAGACAAGCCCTTCAACACCTTGTGCAAGTTGATATTGATACCCGTATCAAACTGGAATTGACGACTAGTAAATTTACTACTTCCTGCAGAATAGATATCAGCAAAAACATTGGAGGAGTTTGCCTGAGTACCAGCAAGGAAGTATTTGCCATCTACCAACTTCGCAACGCTCATCAAGTCCCAAGCAGCCTTCGCATTAGGGGCTATCATATCTGTGGAGATAAGAGGAGCAGCATTCTGTGGAAAATTAGGACGCCAAGTAGCAGCAGCTTCCCAGTAATTACCCTTTGCAGAATGAGAATCATAGAAGGTTGCACTGGAGTTGACCCAAGCCTTAATATCATCAGTAATGTCTATATCCACATTACCACGAACGCTGAAGCGCTGGGTATTATTATTCTTAGCCTCACCAAACTTGAAATAATCGCCCTGGCGATAATAGTTGATATTGCTATAGAAATGAGCTCGCTTACCACCACCGCTGATTTCTGCAGTAGCCTCATAACGGCTGTTCATCTTTCTGAGATAATCAGAAGAATAGAAATCGAGATTAGGATAACGATAAGGGTTCAAACCTGCTCCATGATTATAGATGTCCTCAGCAGAATAAAGCTCAGACAGACCATCATTACGACGAGCCTCGTTATAGAGAGTCATATACTCTGCACTGCTAAGATACTCAGGATAAGACTTTGCTACATTCAAACCTGCATTAGCCTGCACCTCGACCTTCAAGCCGTCATTATGACCACGCTTGGTAGTTATGACTACAGCACCCTTGGCAGCCTTGCTACCATAGAGCACCACAGCCTGCGCACCCTTGAGGAAAGAAATCTGTGCAATCTCACTTGGTTGAACGTTGTTAGCTTCACGAGGCACACCATCTACCAAGACGAGATAACCAGCGTTGTCGGCATCCATACCCCAGAGAGAATTGCCATTCCAACCACCTACATAACCTTGCATATTGTCGAGACTATAAGTATGGTAATTCTTCTTCATCAAGTTCTCTACATCGACTACAGACACACCGCCCAAGATGTCATCCTTGGCTACCTTTCGGTAAGCCACCTGAACCATCTCCTTGTCGGCACTGGCTGTATCGGATTCGCTTGTCTGTGCAGTCTTGGCATTGGCACCAAGAGGAGCCAAAGCCACGAGACTTGCTACAAAAAGCTTATAATTATATGATTTGAATCTTGAATTCATACTATCATTATTCATTTAGTATTACTAATTTATAATTTTAAACCTTACCAGCCAGGATTTTGATTAAACTCTGGATAGAACTGAGTCTCCTTGATTGGCAATGGGAACCAATAGTGCTTGGTATTGAAATTACGAGTCAATATCAACTCTCTGCGATAATTGGCAACCTCAGCGTCCTTAGGATCATGATTCTTATAGAAGTCTGCACTTTCCACACGGTCAAACTCCTGTGAGAATTTTTGATTATATGGTGCCTCTGTCAGAAGCAACCAACGCTGCAAGTCACAAAAACGGAATCCTTCGAAAGAAAGTTCTACCTCACGCTCACGACGGACCTCGTCCATGAACTTATGGTTGTCTGCAACAAATTCTGGAGCAACATGACCTGCACCACAACGGTCGCGAAGTGTATTAATTGCATCTTCTGCGGTCTTGCCAAAGTTTGAAGACTTGCCAGTAGCACCACCGAATGCAGCACAAGCCTCTGCATACATCAAGTATATGTCTGCAAGACGCATATATGGCAAATAGCAGTGGAAAGCTGCACCCCAGTCGTAATCTTTATCCACTTCATTACAAGTATGAGGCACCAACTTCTGAATGAAATAACCCGTACGGCTTGCATTTTCTATAGGGCGCATATTACCACCCGTATATAATTGGCAATACTGTAAATCTGCATACTGACCAGGTGTTCCGTTCAAATACTTAAAACCATCGAAGACGATATCGTGGTAGAAACGTGGATCACGATTTTTGAAAGGATGCTTAGGGTCGAAACCAGACTTTGGATTAAGTACATACTGACCATTCTCAACCAAATAGATTGGTTCTCCGTTAGCCATTCCATAAGCCTCTACAAGGTTGGCCGTAGGTTGGTGAATGACATTATCATGAGCAACTACTTTCTGTACCTTAGGGCCAAAGACCTTAGAGGTGTTCCAGTTAGAGCCATTAAAATCAGGAGATGGACCACGGAAGATAGCTTCAACCGTTCCAGGCATTTTCCAGTTCTGCTTCTTGGTATAGAATATATCAGAAAAACAGCTATTGGCATCAGCAGATTTCTCATGATTGTAGATGTCTGAGTACTTAAACTCTGCCAATGCATATTGTGTCTGACCAGCTTCCACAAGAGAGAGCAGTTCACCAAAAACCTCAGCTGCCTTCTTAGCATATTCCTGATCATAATCATAAGTCTTGCCATTCTTGCTGGCACCAATCTGCGCACCATTCTTCATCAAAGGACTAGCAGCCCAAAGAAAGGTTTTACCAAGATAACCAAGAGCCATGATCTTATTGATGCGAAGATCATTCTTACCTTGTGTGGCAGCACCTGCAGAAGTCTTATCCCAATTAATAGGCAACAAATCGGCAGCCTTGCGGAAATCAGCTGCCGCTTTATCAGCGCATTCCTGATAAGAAAGGCGTGGCAAATTCAGCTCGGCATTGGCATCGAGATAAGTATCCACATAAGGCATACCACCAAAATACTGCATCATTTCCTCATGCCACCATGCACGGAAGAAATAGAGCTGACCCTCTATCAGTTTTTTCTCTTCAGCACTTCCAGTCACAAACTTGTCGATATTCTGTAAACCGAGATTACATTTTCTGATGCAATACCACGCATGGTTCCAAATACCGTGTGCGAACTTATCTGTGGAAGTAGAAGCACCATCACGCTTTAACCAGTTACCAGTAGATTCCCATGCACGGAAGTTACCTAAATCAACCTGATGGGTCATTCTATTATCAGCCTCAGGATTGAAGATTTCATCATCACCCCAGTTCCATGAAGGACAATAGTTACATTTCTCTTTATCAGGGATACAGTTGTATATTTCCTCAACGAAGCCTTGGAAATTACGGAAATTGGCAAAGGCATCGTCTGCAGAAACTGTTGAGTCTGGCTCCTTGTCCAAGTAGTCTTGACAAGAACTCAGCGAAGTACCGAGAGCCAGCGAGACGCATCCCGTCAACAATAATGTCTTTATCTTATTTTTCATCTGAATATTTTTTTTAATAATTACAATGAGAATTTAACACCTAAGTTGAAGCGGCGAACCGTAGGGTATGCTCCCAACCAGCCACCACCACCGAGGTTTGCCTCACGGTCATCAGGCATACGAGTCCAGAGCCAGAGGTTGTTACCATTCAAGTAAATCTTGAGGTAGTTTACGCCTAATGCCTTAATCCAACCCTTGGTCCAGGTATAAGCAATCTCGACATTCTTCAAACGAATGTAAGAGCCATCATACATATATTGTGTACCATCGGAGTAACTTGAAGCAGTGGCACCCCAACGAGGGAGGACACATTCTGCATTGGTTTGATTCTTATTCCACCAAGTACCAATATCATAAACATTATCAAGCTTATTACCAAAACTTCCCAATCCTACGTCACGGGTCACATTAGTTACTCCATAGAACTGAGCGAAAGCAGAGAACCCTTTCCATTCGAAACCAATAGTAGCATTATAGGTGTTCTGCGGACTACTGCTATAACCTACAGGAGCCGAGTCCTTGCTATCAACAACACCATCACCATTGAAATCAACAATGTAATAGTCACCAACCAAACGATGATTGTCATTGGAGTCGTGCGCCGGAGAACCTATCAAATCATCAATATTATTGATAAAGCCCTTATCTATATAAGAGTGATACTGATTCATGGCAAATCCTGCCTCCTTTTGATAATTTGGAGTAAAGAGGGCATCATCCTTCAAAATCACCTTATTCTTGGCATGGGTCATATTGAAATTACCCCAGAGTCGCAAGCCATTAGCAAACACCTTATTAAGTTTCAATTCCCACTCGTAACCACTGGTACGAACCTTACCTTTATTAATAGTAGGTGCTGTCGTTCCGAAATAAGAAGGAACAGAACGGTTGGAGCCGAAAATCAAGATGTCATTACGACGATCACAGAAGAAATCCAAAGAACCAGTAATCAAGCCTCCCAAGAAACCATAATCAATACCGAAGTTGGTTTTCTTAACTGTTTCCCATTTCACATTATCATTTCCAAGAGTGTTCTGTCGATACCATGTATAGATGCTCTCTGTATGGTCGAGATCCATCGTGGTCTTGCCGCCATACGCCCATTGACTCATATACAACCAGCGACGACTAGAATCAAATGGGTCACCTATGTTGTCATCACCAATCTCACCATAGGAAGCACGGAACTTCAACATATCGATGATGTGATTGTCACGCAGAGATTTCATGAAGTTTTCCTCAGTGATGGTCCATCCGATAGCACCTGAATTGAAGAAGGCAAAACGATTGTCCTTGCTGAACTTTTCTGATCCGTTATAGGCACCATTATACTCGATGTTATAACGACCTGCATAGCTATAGGTAGCACGGAACGCCCAGTCCTCACGGTAAGTTGGCATCACGCTACCACGTGCATTCTCCTGACGTGAGAACAAGCCCATGGCTGATACATCATGCTGTCCAAACTTGCGAGCCCAGTTGAGCTGCAACTGATAGTAGAGGTTGCGAACAGTCTGGTTATTATCTACAGAACCACCTTCCGTTGACCAGTTCACACCTTGCTGCCAATCAAACTTATTATTTCCTTCAAGTTCTTTACCATAAGTAACCTGACCTGTTTCAGGATCAATATACTTAGTCTGGGCTTCATTATTCAAGTCATTGATACCTCGTCCTGTCTCAACAAAAACATTATCCCAAGAGATAGTACCACGGAAATTTAAGCCTTTGGTTATGAAATCCAATTTCTGCTCAAGGGTAAAGTCTGTATTGATACGAGTGGTTGTAGCCTGTGCTGTACCACCGATAGCAAGATTCTGTGCAGAGTTACTTACATTGGAAGCAGATGGATAGAATCCCCATGAGCCGTCAGAATATTGTGGCAAGAACACATCTGGGGCGATGTTATAAGCACCAGCCCACTGCTGACCAATCTGCCACTCACTATTGCTCATGTTACTCCAAGGAGCTTTTCTTACGCCATTGCTACCAGCCACATTTACCTTCAAAGTAGTGCTACTTGTGATGGCAAAGTCCAAGTTACTACGAACATTGATACGATTGTATCCATAGCCAGAGTTGTAGTTACGACCATTGTCATACTCACGGAAGAGGTCACCCTCATGCACGAAATCAGCAGAAGCGAAGTACTTAACGAATTTTGTACCACCACTCACGTTCACGTTGGCATTATAGGACACAGCAGACTTTTTGAAAAGTGCATCCTGCCAATCCACATTGGCATAACGTTCACGCTGCTCCTGCGTAGTCTGGTTTCGATAGTTGTCTATAAAAGACTGAGGACGAAGATATGAAACACCTTCAGGATAAATGCCCAGTTCACGTTCTACCACTTGGTTGCGAAGCATCAACGCATCATAAGAGTCGTACTTATTAGGCAACTTAGAAGGAGCTTTCAACGTAGCATTGAAACCAATGTCAATCTTAGCCTTGCCTTCCTGACCACGCTTGGTGGTAACCAAGATGACACCATTGGCTCCCTTCACACCATAGACTGCAGTAGCAGAAGCATCCTTCAGTACAGAGATGCTCTCCACAGAAGAGATGTCCACGCTGCTCAGAGGACGTTCAATACCATCAACGAGAACGAGAGGGTCGGAATTGTTCCATGAACTAGAACCACGGATGATAATCTGAGGTTCCTCCTCACCAGGCATACCATTGCCTTGGATTGTAACAACTCCTGGGAGGTTACCTGTCAAGGCTGAACCGACGTCGCTGACACCAGCTGCACGCTCCAAAACCTCACCAGTAGTCTGGGTGATGGAACCTACGACAGAAGCCTTCTTCTGCTGACCATAACCAACGACTACAACTTCGCCGATGGCGTTGTCATCTTCAAGAGTAAGTTTGAACTCTCTCTTCTTACCAATCTTTACTTCCTTGGTCTTCATACCTACGTATGTAAATACGAGGATAGAATTCTCAGAAGGAACACTGATGCTGAAATTACCATCTAAGTCGGTGACCGCACCGACGCTGGCATTACCTTTCACTTTTACAGTGGCACCTATCAGAGGCTCACCTGTACCGTCAACAAGATTACCCTTGACCTGGATATTCTGTGCCTGAGCATTCAGGCTGCAGAAAGCTCCCACCAAGCATAAGGCTGCTGTCCGTTTCATTGTTAACACTTGTTCAATCATGTTCTATTCATTTTTGATTTATGCTTTAAAAATTTAGGCGTGCGCTAAAACTGTTTATTCACGGCGGCAAAGGTATGGATTTCTTTCGAAACATACTTTGCGTGGTGTAACAGAAAGTTTATCATTTTAGAAAAACCTTGCGAGAACGTATTTTTCCATTACTTAACAGTTGTTTTATTATATAAACACCTGCAGTTGGCTTTTCAACTTCTTTTCCTTCTATATTATAATATAAGGTGGAAACCACGTCTGCCTGGGTTTCTAATTGTTTAATTCCCGTTGTATTTTGTTTCAAATACCACTCTTTATACCAGTTCATACAGGCATAGCCGCAACACTCTTCGAACAATCCGTGTTTCTTGGCATTCTGGAAACCTGGAATCACCTTGCCCGTTTTAAGATATACATCAATATCGTAATATTCCTGTGGATGGGTAATCGTCATTCCGATATTGCCAAAGTGGTCGTGAACTGCCTTCCATGCCAATCCCCATTTCGAGGTAGATGCTGTTGCCCAGCTTCCCAGGTTAGGTTGTATCCACTGTCCCCACTCATTATAGTGACCTTCGCTCGCCTTGTCCGGATCTTCCGGACTCCAGTCTATCTCCGTTACCATGATAGGCTTCGTCTCTACCATCGGCACCTGACTTTTGAAGTTGCGGATGAAAGTATCGTGATCGTAATTCTTATCGGTCATATTTCCATACCACCCGGAATAAACATGTACTGCATAAGAGAAGTTGTCCTCGCTATCGGTGATAGGATACTTGACGTAATCCTGGTACTGACTCTGATAACCTGCGCCCGGAACCCAGATAATCCCCTTGAAGCCCTGCTCGCGAATCACATCCACCACCGGCTGGAAGTAATCATGCAAAGCCTCTGCTGAATCCGTTCCGTCTGATAGATGTACTCTCACAGGCTCATTGGCCAGTTCGATGGAGATTACTCCTTCATTCTGCTTGATGTATTCATCGGCAGCAAATGCTTTCCAGATATCCTTCAGATAGCGGTTATACTTGTCGCCAACACTGATATCACCAGGACAGACACCCGGTGGACGTACGATGACGTAGAGTCCGTGGGCGATGGCATCCTTAATTAATGGGATATAGAGTTTCTGCAGATAGAGTCGGTAGCGCGCCATGTTGAATGCTGAGATGTCAGCCTCATTCTCTGCCTTCTTCGATGGATCGTTGGTCCAACATGGATCCATGTGCAATCGGAACACGGTACAATAAGCACCCTGCTTCTTGTCGGTAATAGCCGAGAACTGCTTAGAGAAATATTCCAAGCAAGGCTGAATGTCGGCTTCAGAATAATCAGCCTTCCACTGTTGCCATCTCCACCCATTGAAGTAGCGGTTCGGTGTATCCATCACACCATGCAAGACAACAGTCTTACCATTGGCATCCACCAGGTTCTTACCCTGCACACGAAGTGCCGGCAGATTATCTGCAGCCAGCCCCGCCATTGACAGCATAACCATAGCGAGTGATATTAACAATTTCTTTCTGTTCATTGTTACAATTATTTTTAGATTTATAATTTATTGTCAGTCACCTTATTATATTATGAAGAATTGCCA